>Ga0153915_10000666_pt1 | contig 31593 bp, 47 predicted proteins | sample Opewatmetagenome_2_FD_107003 | JGI IMG/M metagenome (GOLD analysis project Ga0153915, IMG submission 107003) | Freshwater wetland microbial communities from Ohio, USA - Open water 3 Core 3 Depth 3 metaG | ecosystem: Environmental > Aquatic > Freshwater > Wetlands | place: USA: Ohio, Lake Erie... | reverse complement strand
GAAAAACCCCCCCCCCCCCCCAAGGTAAAAAAAAAAAAAAAAAAAAAAAATAGAACAATTTAATCTAACAACAACCAAAGAAAAAATATATGGGTCAAGGACGGGATATACCCCGTATACACACGTGTCAAAATATGGCATGATGACACATGTGAACACGTCCGGCCATCCCGGTCGAGCGTCGCCAGAATCAGCGGCCTCAATCTGGTGTAACAAATTGTGACACCGGCGCGGGCCATCATTAGGAGAACTATCATGTGGGCCTATATTGGGCACTTTGTAGAAAATCTAAGCAATGAGAAGGTCGATGCGCTTATCATAGGCATTGACCTTGTCATCTTGGCTGTTATTCTCATTTTGTAGGAGTAAATACCACGACAACTTTTGTGGTACGAGCTAGGTATACCAAAGCCCTGCTAGATTCCTCAGAGCACTTCATCCAGAAATCTTATGATATTGGAATAGTTGTAGCCAAAGATCTGGATGAAGCTATGCAATTAGCAGAAAACCTTATAGCAGACTACGAGGAGAATACTTATTATTCCCCATGTCTGGAATTTTATGTATAGGAGCAATCATGAAAAAACTGAACAGGAAAGAAATTGACGAAGCATTCTCTATGCCATATCTCCGCCGGGAGCATTGGGAATACCTGCCGAAGGTATTTGAACTCAAGGCCCACGGCTTGGTGACGCTGGATATGCAGCCGTCCTTTGCAAAAATCGCGCCTTCGTATAAGGCTGCCACGGCCTTAACCGAACGGCACAACTTGGCTATCTTCCGCATTGACAAGGCATCAGGGAAGAAAACCAAGGAGTATGTTAATCCTCTCTATTAAAAATATGAGCAAAAGCCATGAGATGCAAACAAGGCGACCTCGCCATTGTCACGAAGACAGAAAATAATGACATCTTCCATGTCCTTGGAAGCGTCGTTACCTGTCTTCGTGCAGCAAAGTACAAGGATGAGGATGTATGGGTAGTAGACATGCCAAATCCTTTCAATGATGGGCGTCCTGTTGCATTCCCAGACGCCCACCTCACACCAATCCGTCCACAGTCCCCATTCGCAGAAGACGAGATGCTACAAATCCTCGGGCTGCCGAATGAAACTGTGCCAGCATACGTTAGGAGGCATTAAAATGAGAAGACCTAAATCACCGCATTGCTTTGGTTGCACTCAGGGAAAACCTAAGTGCAAAAAACTCGAATCACAGAGTCTTCAAAGGTCACCAATATTCCCACCTTGGGATAACCCTGTACATCCCGGCTATTATGTTAGCTATCCGCTTCTTGAGGATGTACAGAAAATACATGCAGCTCATTACATTCCAATGCATGATATTAGGTACTGGGATGGCAAGAGATGGAGCTACAAAGGTGAGACATCTGAGCATCTTGCTCAAGGTAGATACTGGTTTGGTATCACTAAATAGGAGTAAAAATCATGAGCAACTTAGCATTCCTCCAACTCATTGGCCTTGCAGCCACAGCCTTTTTCATCATTGTCGCTTTTGGCTGCTATTACCTATACCAAAAGCTCCCTGTAGAGAAAAAGGTATGGGCGGTCGGTATCTTTATCATGGTACTCGGCATCGTGTCCATGATAGCCAGCAACCTACCTGGATACATGGAAGGGCAGTGAGATGAAAAACAGAAGGCAAGCCCGCAGTGCTATGTATGACATCACTAACTCCCCAGATGTCGGGAACGCCATAGACAAAATCCGAAAGAACTATCATCCTTCCGACCATTTCACAAACATTTGTGAAGTCTGCGGCCATTACATCGGCGGTACTCCTGGGAAGAGAGGTATAAAAGACCATAGCCGTTGTGCAAAGATTCGGCAGGCTAAATACAGGGGGAAAGTATGAAATACGGAGATGTCGTCCGCATGAGGCTGACACCACAAGATGCTATGGGTTGCATAGACATCTTAAAAAGCGCAGGCGCATATTCAGATGATATGAGCTTAAGTCTCATAGCTAGTCTCGCCCTGCGCGGGCTGTTGGAAAGTTCCCGCCGTATGGGAGTTATTCCATACAGAGATGGCTTTGAGTATAGTGCCATGGTACAGCCGCTGTTGGAAAAGAGGCAAAATGCGAAGAAACTTGCAGTTACAGAAATTGCAGAAAGAAATATGTACAGCAGACTAGTGAATGATGTATCTGCGGTAGAACCTGTTACACCAGTTCCACAGGATAATACGTATGTATATCCAGTAAGGAGCAGACTGGAGGTTCGCCTCAATGAACTTCGAGGCAAAAAGGTAGCAGACATAGAAAACTGGTCTGTACTTGAGGAAGCCGAACTTCAGCATCTTGAAGAGCGGATTCGTAACCTAACTACGTAACAATTTGTTACAATGGAGCTATCATGGACATTTATAGTTTTCTGTATCTCTTCATAATTGGACTTTGGGGACTCATAGTCTACAAAAGTGTGAAGTACATTGGTAAAGATGCAATTAAAGAAATTGATGATAAGGAGAAGTAAAATGAGACAGTATGTTATATCTAGCACAACAGATACATTCCCAACTACTCTCAAAGCAGTGTTTATCACTGCTCGGAGGGATGGAACTTATTACAATGAAGTCCACACCAATCATGACTTCACTTCTTGTGCGGCCTTTCCAGACCTGAAAACTGCCATCAATAGTGCCCTTGCTTCAGTCGCTATGGAGGAGGACTTAGAAGAGCTCTACCATGTTCAACTTACCTCGGGCACTTAAGCGTGCCCTACTGGTCATCTTCCTATGGACATCCTTCGCCCTGTGCTGTATCATCGCGCCTTTGTTCGCACTCGTACTCCCATTTGTTACAAGGGAGTCCTATGTACGCAACTTCGCCGAAGCCGCCGACCGTTTGCTAGCTGCTATGGCCGGTCGCTCAGGAAGGTGGACACTAAGCGTCGAGTGTGCCTTCTCAAACAACGTGTATTTTCAGATACTGAGAGCAATGCTGGATGCAGTACGCCCCGCCCACTGCGAACGCGCAGCATTCAAAGAGGGAGCATACTGCCGAATCCATGACCATGAGCTAGGAGACAGATGATATGAGTAATCAAATAGACACACCATCCTCAGAATCTATGAGGAGAGCTTTTGAACAATGGTATATTGAAAATGCTTTCGACTATCCAAGTCACCCTATTGGGTCACGAGACTGCTATTTACAATGGGAATCTTGGAAAGCCGGAGTAAATTTTTTGCTTGACAACTTGTCGGATGCATGATATGCTACCCGAACAATGACCAAAGGAGTTTGATATGAAATACCTACCAATGGAACAACCTTATGTTCCCCCATCTGATAACCCAGAAGATTCCTTCTGGGAGTCACTACAGCCCGTTCCGCAACGCATATCTTTTCACGCACCGAGACGGTGTAGTAAAAAGTCACCGAATGGGTACACTCTTGCACCATGGGACATCGAGGATATTAAGTTCGCTATATCTGCTGGTGCATGGTTTAAAGGTATCCCGGGGTTCCCCACAGACTACCATGTATATGCAAGTAGCTCTGCGAGGAAATTTGCTGAATCAACTATGTAAGGAAATACCATGCAACAAAGACATGCTACTCTTTGTCGTTTATACAAAATCGACCCAGCAACAAAGAAAAGTGAAACTGAGGCATTGGAAGCTCTAATAGATGCTTTATACTTTTCTGCTATGGGTCTTATATACCATCAACAACAAAAGGAGTCTACGAATGACCCGAACTGCACACCAAGCCCAGAACAGCCAAGAACGTAGAAAGCTCTCGGCACGATTCTGCCATCTATACAATCCCATCTTCCGCATCAAGGTGCATCCAAGCATCCGAAAGATTCGCCACACCCTAATGATGCGTAGCAGGGCGATGAATAGGCACAATAGCTACACCGTACATAGGAGCTTCTCCAATGCGAATCGTAATAGAGACAGTTAAGCCAGAAGACCAGCGGTATCCAACTGCCGGGGACTGGTATTATGAAGATGACGGTACGCTGGTTATCAAAGTAAATGAAGCAACCAACTGGCGATACCCTATCCTTGTTGCCCTCCATGAACTTGTGGAAGTGCAACTATGCCGGCATCATGGAATAACTCAGCATGTAGTTGATGAGTTTGACATGGGGGAAGGTAAGGACTTGGATGAGCCGGGCGAAGATGCACGAGCACCATATTTCTTGGAGCACAAACTTGCTACCATGGTAGAACTATGGATGGCAAAAGAACTTGGCGTTGAATGGAGTAGCTACGATAACTGGTGTGGGTGGTCATGTATAGACCATAAAGATTATCCGAAAGCAGAATAAAATGACTGACCTGCCGCCGAAAACTCCGTCTATTTCAGAAGCTATTGATGCTGTCCTAAACCCCGATATTAGGACAGCCTTCGTAGACCCAGACATTATTGCCTACAATCCCCGTGAACTTACCTATAAGGAGATAATGCAGAAACTTCCAAATCCCCCAGAACTCTTCGTAACAGATATAACCGCTAAGCAACTCGCCATCGAGCTTGTGTGTAATAAGTTTCCTGAGAAAGAATGGACTGATAGTCATACAGCCACTCTCATTGTGAAAACACAAGCTTACATCGAGCAGCATAGTGAAGGCTGAACTAAAAAAACCGCTTGACAACTATGACAGTCCATGTCATAATGCGTCCTCGATGTTAAAAATCCATCGAGACTTTTTAATCAATCAAAGGAGTTTTAAATGAAAATCACTGCACGAGTAGATAAAGGCACACCTGTCGAAGTGTACTATGACTTCCCAGAGAACCTTTCGGGCTTAGCCGATGCCCTTGGCGATGATGTTGTCTATGGCAAAGCCTTGGATAGCCTCGTCATTGACATTCAAGCCCTTGTCCGCCGCCACCTGAAGGGTGGGAAGGAAACACCACCGAAGAGTGCTGAAGAAATCCAAGCCATCGTCTCCGCATGGACTCCCGGCACCAGAGGCCCGCGTAAGACAGCTGGTGAGAAGGTTCGTGGCCTGGTGAGCAATATGTCCAAGGAAGAAAAAGCCGCACTTCTTGCATCATTGCAGGAGGATTAAGCAAGCACCAGAGAACTTGCTGCGGTTTGCATAGTACCCGAAAGGTACTCATCAAGGTCTACGTGGTTAAGAAAAGGGGCCTTGGTGAATTACCTTTTACCTGTGTAACAATTTGTTACACCCTTTACAACATACTAAGGAGTCTGCCATGCCGAAATACTCTCCCATATTCTCCCCTAGTGAGCCACCTGTAAAGCTTGGATGGTATGTAAGCTCAACAATGAAAGATGTAATTGAGGATAGATATTATGGTAGTTCAGATTTGCTTTCAGAATATCTATGGTACTGGAATGGGAAAAGGTGGTATCTTGATGACACCTGCCGCACAGTACCTGTATTAGGTCAAAAGCGTTTCTGGTTCGGTCTTGTCAAAGATGCCAGCTAACCAAAACCAACGAGTCTACATAGTCAACAGAGGTGCGCATGACTACTCTGACGCGGAGCATTATGGCGAACTTATATACTGCACCGAAGGAATGCTAGGGAAGTACAACACTAGCCAAATGGCTCGTGAGTTTGAAGATGCCTTCAAGGATAGTTCATCTGAAGACTACATCCTTCTAACAAGCCTCACAACATTGTGTAGTATTGCAACTGCTATGTTTGCACACCAACATGGAAGGCTGAACCTACTCATATTCAAAGATGACAGGTATGTAGTTCGTCGGGTAGTATTTAAGTAACATACAAGGAGATTAAAATGAAACTGTTTAAGTTAACAGATGAACGCATGAGCACATATTGTAGCTTCCAGTATGAACTTGGTGTTAAGGCACATGCTCTCGGTAAATCAAATAACCCTTGCTCAGCTGGTGTAATTCACGCCTATGCTGACCCCAGACTTGCTGTAATATTTAATCCTATACACAGCAATTTTCTCAATCCCAGACTTTTTGAGGCAGAAACAGATACATACCTAGGCACTGATGAGTGTAAGTGCTGGTGCAAAGCATTAACACTTAAACGAGAATTACCGCTCCCAGTTATAAGTATAGAGCAGAAAATAGAATTTGCTATTCGCAGTGCCCTGGTAGTTTATAATGAGTACAATTTTAATCTTTGGGCTGAAAGTTGGCTATCCAATGTAGACCGATCTAAGAATGCTGCGAATGCTGCTGCGTATGCTGCTTATGATGCTGCGACTGCTGAGAATGCTGCGAATGCTGCGAATGCTGCTGCGTATGCTGCGGATGCTGCGAATGCTGCTGCGTATGCTGCTTATGATGCTGCGGATGCTGCGAATGCTGAGAATGCTGCGAATGCTGCGACTGCTACGTATGCTGCGTATGCTGCGAATGCTGCTGCTTATGCTGCTTATGCTGCGAATGCTGCGTATGCTGCGTTGGCAGGGCATATATATCTTAATTTTTGTGATATTTTAGACAGTATGGGAGTTTCAAAATGAGTGATTCTAAATATTCTTATCCAGTTCTTTCCAAAGAACTATATACTGGTGCACCTAATCGTATATATGAGAATGAGTATATCTCAGCAGATAAGGGTACTTTGGAGAAGTATACTGATACTATTCTCTCCCAGATTGACCCCATGCGTTCTCCGTCTAGAAGCCCTATGCACTTTGACGCCCATGCTGAGATGTGGGTCTGCGTTGTTCGTTACTATGGTCTCGACTAAACCATGAAGCGCTACTATGATAACACCAAACTTGGTGACTACAAGAAGTGCCCTCGATACTACTATCTCCGCCATGTTCGTGGATGGAGAAAGAGTGGAACTGCTATGCCACTTGTCTTCGGTCTGTGCTGGCATGAGGCGATGAATGTAATCTGGAGTGGGTGGAAACCTGGTGTATATACCAGCACCCTAATAGAAAACGCCATGCTAGCTGTGAATACCTGCTGGGTAGAAAATGGCGGGAAGCCAATCGCTGACCTCGACATGCAAGACCTTGAGATGCTTGGCGCTCGGACTCCAATGAACCTCAAAGAAATGCTATACAACTATGTTGAGAAACGCGAGGGCGTGCTGAACCAGATGGAACTGCTTGCTGCCGAGCGGCCTTTTGCTGTCCCCCTCTATCCTGACAATCCTGATGTATGGTATATAGGCCGACGGGATAAAGATGTGAGGATAAATGGTGATGTAGTTATCATTGAACACAAAACGACGACAGAATACAAAGTTGATGGTGGCTTCAAATCTCAATATCTTGAAAGCTACTATCCAAACAGTCAGTGCAGTGGCTACCTATACGCTGCAAACATCGAGTACCCATCTACACGATATGTCTGGGTAGATGCAGCTCTTGTTCACAAAAAAGTCCATGATGCCTTTCGCTTCATTCCTATATCCTTCACTCTCTCCGATATGGATGCGTGGCTATGGGAAGCTCGTGACTGGGCGGAGAGAATTGAAAGTGATATGGAGCGTATGGTAGATCAACCAATTCAAACTGCTATGGGTGCCTTCCCGAAGAATACAGAGCAATGTGTAGGGAAGTATGGTGTATGTAGTTTTATTCAAATCTGCCGAGGTTTTAGTAATCCGAGTGAACTAGATGAACCTCCCACTGGATTCATCCATGATGTTTGGAATCCTTTTGAGTTGCTACATATAAATACTATACAAGGAGATAACAATGAAAATTCTTGAAGCTCTTACCATGCTATTGTGGCTTTCATTAATGCTGGTGTATCTTTTTAGCGTGTACTATTTATAGGAGCTATCATGAAACGAAATAGTTGGCTTTATCGCCTTATAGAAGGGCTGATAGTTTTACTATCCCCCCTTCTTATATTGGCTTTTCTGACCTTTATTATGGTAGCATACAGCTACAAAGCCAATGCAGATGATTCTATCTGGATAACAAGTGGCCTATGGTCTCGCCATCCTAATGAGGGGTACTATAAATACAATCAGCATAATGTGGGTATAGGTATCGCATACCAAACTGGTGCGTATACTTATACCTTCGGTGAGTATAACAATAGTCTCTTCAAGCACTCCGACTATGCTGGCATCATTACCTATCCATATAGCATAGGTCCAGTTCAAATTGGCTATTTTGCTGGCGCTGTATCTGGATATGCAAGCAGTCCGAAGTTTTACCCGGCTGCCGCACCGATGGTATCTTATGAATACCATAGCTTTGGAATAAATCTCATCGTCATTCCGTCTGTTGTCACAGCCCTTCAGCTGAAGATAAAAGTCTGGTAGCCCTATGAGACGAGCTATATTACTCACAGCTGTGCTGTCTGCAACTTGTTACGCGCAGGACTGGAACTTCACATCTGGCATTAGTACAGTATTCTACCCAAAGACACAGGATAACCTGTGGTGGGATGCACCCTACAACAATATTCACACAGAAAGAAACTTCGGCATAATGCTTGGGGGTATTACGAAGGTGAGTCCACACTGGAATTTTAAGCTAGGATACTTCCAGCCGCAGACTCACTATGTCAATGCACAGGTGCCAGCTGATACTACTACACCGCCGTACTATTGCCTTCAAAACTGTGGCGCACTCGGCAGTATCAATGTAAAGACTCGAATGCGAGGCATGTACTTCCTTGCCTCGCCTGAATATGGAGATACTTGGAAGGTCTACGCAGACCTTGGTGGCTGGGTATTTCACCAAACAGTAGAAGCATATGCACTAAACATCCCAAGACCTGATGGTTCTGCCTACGGATGGCATGTTAGCTCCTCTGCAAACTCTGTTCGACCAGTATTCGGCCTGGGTGTAAAGTATAAAAGCATAAGTGTTTCATTAGCAAAGTTTAACTGTGGCACTGCCGGTGGAGATGCACTACCTGCAGGCTTTGCTTCACCAATTAAAGTGCTCACAATAAGTAAGGAGTGGTAGATATGAATAGCAAACTATACTGGTTGAGTCGGTCCTTGTGGGGGCTTACTAGACAATTTTGGATTAGCTTTATTGTAGGATGTCTTGCAGGCTCTCTTGTTGTATTAGTAGCAGATGCTAGAGCTGCGCCAGAGAAAGTATGGAATGTTCCAGACCATGTTTTAGTTGAATGGCAAATGCAGCTACAGAAATCTCAAGATAATACAAAGATGTGGAAGGATAAGTATGAAATACTCTCAAAATGCATACATGAGAATATCAAGACTCAAAAACCAGTATTACTATGCTTTACTGTTTGCAACCAACTTGGCAGAGAACGCCATCCAGAAGTTACAGATTTTTAAACGAAGGAGATAGCAATGACAACTTTTGAAGCACACATCTTGCTTGGAGTATCTACAATCTTTCTACGAATAGGCCAAGGAATTGCTTGGGTTGCAACTGGTTTTCTATTCATAGCATCTCGCATCAGTCAGTTTATTCTGAGTAACTACCATGCCTAATGCTAAGGATGCTAAGGGCACAAATCGGCATTTATTCTTAATACTAGGCAGTACAGGCAGCGGGAAGACTTCCCAATTCCTGACACTGCCGGGAAAGAAGTTTGCCTACCTCTTCGACCCGAATGCTATGCTTAGCCTTCATGGGCATGATGTAGACTATGAAGAATTCTATCCTGAAAAAATAAGCATGGATGTACATAGCCTGGCTAAGGATGGAAAGGGTTCTAATGTGACAGGAAAGAGCACGAGTGAGGTCTATAAGAGGTGGGAACAAGATGCAGAGGCAAAAATCAAGAGTGGCTTTTTCAATAACTATGATTGGATAGCTATTGATAGTGCTACAACTCTCCTAGACATTATCATGGATATGATACTAAATCTAAATGGTCGCCCTGGAAGTTGGCCGCATCAAGATGACTATGGCCCACAGATGATGACCTTTACATCTATCATTCGCACCTTTGCCGGCTTGGGTCGCGGCTTGTACGTAACAGGTCACTTGTCGCTGGAGAAAGATGAACTCAGCCAATCTATCTATCGTATGCCTATTATGACGGGGAAGTTGAAAGATAAGATTCCCTTAATATTCAGCGATATATTTGCAACTGATAGCCACAATGATGGAAAGGGAAAGATAACTTACTCCATTCAAACTGTAAGCGATAGACGAACACCGACTATAAGGTGCAGCATCAAAGGGTTGAATCCATCTGAAGATGTTACAATAGACTGGAAGAAGCCTTTAAGTGGACAGGGATTGGGAAGAATTCTTTCAAGGAGCGTACTATGAAATAAGATACAACTGCTGCATAAGGTGCGTTGCACCCCTTTGAGCGAAAGCTCCTAACTTAATACGGAGTAACTACATATGTTTATCAATATGGATTTAGGTGGCACTGTCGAACCGAAGCCTGTCGCAGCTGGGCGTTATGACCTCACGATTGCACGTGCTGAGTATCGTGAAGACAAGGGGGATATAGATGTAAGTATTGGCATTGATGGGCATGAGTCAGATGCTCCGAACATCCGGCACTTCATATCTCTTCCAAAGCCTGATGATGATGCTGGAAAGGTTGGCTTCAAGAAGCTGTTCCTCAAAAGGTTCTTGGTGCAGTTCTCCATCCCTTATGATGAAGCTTCTGGTTTCAACATTGAAGACCTTGCCGGCTCACGGGCGAACGTGCAAGTGACATTGACTGAGCCTGATGCGAACGGCGCAGTGTACAATCGTCTGAACCTTGACCGCTTGCCAAGTGAGTAACAATTAGCTCCACACAAGGGGCAGGAGATAAAACTCCTGCCACAAGGACATAGATTGTAACAAATTGTTACGGAGACCACGCCATGATGAAAGTAACTTTATATCTTCGCCAAGGAGCTTTTACGGATGTAGTTGTTCTGGAAAGCGAGGAGTTCGACCGTAAGGCTAAAGAGCATAAACTTGATGAACCAGATATGCATAGCCGTGTAGCACTTGTTGTTGCGGAAGCCGGGCCTAGTGATGAATCACAGGTGCTATGATGCGACTCGCAGATATAACCAAAGACATTAGCAATATGTCTGATGACGAACTAAGAGAGTTCGTTCGTCAGATACGACACAATAAAACTGTTGTTCGCCCTGCTGCCGTTAAGCGACAAGAAGAAGTTGTGAAGAAAGAAACTAATCAGCAGAGGAACAAAGTTGACAAAGCGATAAAGAACCTTAGTGCTGAGGAAAAGGCAGATTTAATAAAACTACTCAAAGGTGATAGTAATGGATAACACGCTTCTTTTCATCCCTCTTGATAATATCACAATCGGAGATAGGTATAGAAACATCCTTCCAACATCTCCTGATATACTTGACCTTGCTGACAGCATCAGGGACAAGGGTGTACTGCAGCCTATAACTGTGAATCAAGACTACCAGCTTCTTGCTGGCGGTCGCAGAGTTGCGGCTGCACGCCTCGCTGGGCTTACTCAAATCCCTGCTATGGTGCGTTACCAAGATAATACTGATGCCCCAGTCGATAGCCGAGAGGTAGAACTAATTGAAAATGTCTTTCGTAAGGACTTCGCCTGGGATGAACAAGCAAAGCTAATAGCTGAAATTGATAGGCTATGCAAGTCCAAGAACCAAGACTGGAGTCTTAGGAAGACTGCCAAGCTTCTTGGCCACAGCCACCCTATGAATGTCAGTCGTTCCTTGCAGCTTGCTGATGCACTGGAAGATATGCCAGAGCTTGCTAAGTGCGCAACTCAGGATGATGCTCTGAAGACATTGAAGAAATTTGAAGAGGCAGTTGTCACAGCCGAACTACGCCGGCGTCAGGAGGTAACTAAGGACACCGGATTAAAGAATGTCCTTGAACTTGCGAAGAGTAACTACAAAATCGGCGATGCGCTGGAAGAAATGAAAGCTCTGCCGAATGGTGCTGGAAATATCCACTTCATTGAAGTGGACCCTCCTTACGGAATTGACCTTCCAGAACAGAAGAATAGAACTGGTGAAAGGCCAACAACGTATAAGGAAGTTCCAAGAACTGAATATGCAGATTTTCTTCAAACAGTTGCTGAGCAAACGTATCGGCTGGCCAGCTCCAACTGCTGGATGGTATTCTGGTTTGGGCCTACTCATCACACTATAGTCCTACAAGCACTGCGGGAAGCTAAGTGGGAAGTAGATGACATTCCCGGCATCTGGGCTAAAGGCCATGGACAGACTCTGTCCCCAGAGACATACTTGGCAAGAGCATATGAACCTTTCTTTATATGCCGTAAGGGTAGGCCTGCGCTGAATAAGCGTGGTCGCCCTAATGTATTTATCTTTGAGCCAGTAGCTCCATCAAGAAAGTACCATCCAACTGAACGACCAGTAGCCTTGATAGAAGAACTCATCGACACCTTTGTCGGTATAAACAGTCACGTCCTTGTTCCATTCCTGGGAAGTGGTGCTACGCTACGAGCTATGTATAACATGGGCTGTACGGGCTGGGGATATGACCTTAATCCAGAATATAAGGATAAGTTCCTCCTGGCGGTGCAGGAAGATACAGAGAAGTTAAATAAAACTGAGGATGAATAATGTTTCTCCCCATTCATGACAGGATAGTTCCAGGAATCGGAAATCCTGAGGCTAAAATCTGCATCATCGGTGAAGCTCCGGGGGCTGAGGAAGATAGAGTTCTTCGCCCCTTTGCTGGTGCAAGCGGAACTGTCCTTGACCACTGCCTTCATGCTGCTGGACTCACTCGGCAGGACTGCTATATAACTAACACAATAAAGGTGAAACCAAAAAACAATGACATCGCCCCCTTCTACAATGCTCGGACTGGAACTTTTACAGCTTCTGGAACTGGCTGGCTTGATTCCCTCAGAGAAGAACTTTCCAACATTCACAGTAATACCATTGTCACTCTCGGTGCCGTTGCGATGGCTGCGGTCACAGGACTCAGGAGTCCTACCAAATATAGGGGATACGTTACTCAGACTTCTGCACAATATGGAAGCAGAAAGGTTATCCCGACTTACCATCCCGCTGCCACACTGCGTGGTCAGTATATACTACGATACTATATCACCGCAGATTTGCGTAAGGCCAAAAGTGAGTCAGCTTTTCCCGAAATTAGAAGACCAGTTCGACAGATTGTAATGCCAGAAAGTATTCAGGAATGCCGAGACTGGATAGATAAAATCCAGCAAGTTCCTGAATATGTCTGTGACATCGAGGTGGAGAACTTTGAAGTCAGTGCTATATCCTTTGCCATCAGTCCTTCGGTATCTATCTCCTTTACAGTCGGTCGCAGTGCCTGGACTGAGCAAGAAGAGTTTGAACTCTGGCAGATGCTTCATACAGTGCTGACGAATGGAGCAAAGAAGATTTTCCAAAATGGCATCTTCGACGTAGCATTTTTGATGACCCAGTGTGGCATTCATATTCCTATGAATATCGTTGAAGACACTATGATTGCTCATCATATTATGTATCCAGATATGTTGAAAGGTCTAGGTTTTCTTGGATCACTATACTGTGGGGCACAGGAATACTGGAAGGATATGGTTAAGTTTGATAACATAAAGGATGAGTCATAATGAGTACTGACCGTCTACTTTACTACAATGCTCTTGACTCTGCTTGTACCTATGAAATCTGGAATGCTATTAAGGATGACATAGATACAAATGGCCATCGCTGGACATATGACTTCACGATGAAGCTCTTTGAACCTCTTATGTTCATGCAACATCGTGGTATCAAAGTTAATCTCAAAGCCCTTGAAGAGAGTAAAAAAGATATCTCTGCTGCCAAGGAAGCTGCGCAGGAAGAACTGAATAAAGTCTGTGGCTTTGCTCTAAATGCAAACAGCCCGAAGCAGGTTGCCAACTACTTCTACATCACGAAGGGGATTCCAGCATACTACAACAAAGAAGGTGGAGTTACGACAGATGATAAAGCTCTACAACGAATTGCAAGAGGTACTGCAAAGCGTCCCGGAATGCGAGAGGCAAGGCTTATCCAAGATATTCGAGGATATGGAAAGTTATTCTCAACCTATCTGGACATTGATTTCGACAGCGATGGACGCTTGCGATGCGCTTACAATCCCAGAGGCACGAAGTTCGGACGGCTCTCTTCCTCTGCTACAGTATTCCGTACTGGTACTAATTTGCAGAACTTACCTCCAGAATTTAAAAAGTTCCCGACTGCCGACGATGATTACTTCCTTGCCGAGTTCGACAAAAGACAAGCAGAGTGGGTAGTTGTTGCATACCTCAGCGGCGATGCGAACATGATGCGGGTTATCCAAACTGGAGATGACCCGCATACTCATACAGCGCACCTCATGTTTGGAATCCCAAAGGATTTAATCAAGCATGATAGTAAAATAGTTGGTGGCTTGATGGATAGGGATGAGATACTCCAGCGCCGTATGGATGACCCTGACCTGAGGGCTGTTGTACACTTGCTGCCGGGTTCAATGAGTGGCCGGCAAATGGGAAAGAAATCCAATCATGGACTTAACTATGACGAAGGACCAAACACATTTGCTCTTACAAATGAAATTGAGATTGCCGAGGCGAAAAGAGTTATTGCTCTATACCACTCGATATACCCCGGTATCCGGCAGTGGCACTCGTTCGTTAAGAGGCAGCTCAGTGCAGATAGAGCTCTCACAAACTGCTTCGGTCGTAAAATACACTTCCTGGATGCATGGGGGGACGCTCTATTCAAGGCAGCATATTCTGCCATTCCTCAGAGCACAGTTGCTGATTGCACTAATACGGGTCTTGTTAAAACTTATTATAGCGACCTTACCAGAAAAGACGGACCAGTAAATCTTGACCTCCTTGGTCAGGTACATGATAGTATCCTAGTCCAGATTCCGAAATCGGTATTGCTGGATAATAGATTCCATGATGTAGTAAAACAAATCTATGACTTCATGTCTCCTGAAATGGAATATAATGGCCGAAGCTTTAAGATTGAAACTGACTTAAAGATTGGATACAACTGGGGTGGCTATCATAAAGAGAAAAACCCTTCCGGTATGCAGGAGATTCCATTCGGTCAAGATGCTAGTAGCTTCGTTCAGCGTGTACGGGAGATTCTAAATGTCACGCGAACTTGCTGATTGGATTACAGCTTATATAAAATACACGGAGTCTAGTGAGCCACCTATCGCCTATCATACTTGGATTGCTATAGGTATTATTGCCGGGGCACTGCAGAGGAAAGTACAATTCCTATGGGGCTTTGAACGCATATTTCCTAATATGTATATAGTACTAGTTGGCCCCAGCGGAAGGACTCGTAAGGGTGTAGCCTTGGGGATAGGAAAGGATATATTGAAGGAATGTAGTGGCGTAACAATGACAAGTGAGAATGCAACTCGTGAGGCACTTATTCGCGCCATGAAGACGGCGAGTAACAACTTTCAAATGCCGGATAGCCAGATACTATTCCACTGTAGCATCACATGCTTTAGTGAAGAACTATCTGTGTTCCTCGGACAGAATGATATTAAATTTCTTGCATCATTAACAGACTGGTATGACTCAAAAGATGACTGGACTTACGAAACCAAGGGTAGTGGAAAAGACCATCTACAGGGATTATGTTTTAATCTGCTTGGAGCTACTGCTCCTGATTGGCTACAGAGTATGCTTCCGCAAGAGGCCGTCGGCGGAGGTTTTACATCTAGAGTTATCTTTATTGTGGAGGATAAGAAGGGTAAAACAGTACCGAAGCCAGGTATCACAGCGTTTGAGTCGAACCTCAGGAATGCATTGATAATAGACTTGAATAGAATAAACACTTTGACTGGGGAGTTTCACTTTGATACTGCCGGTGAGACTGCATATACAACCTGGTATACTAACTATGACAAAGAACTGGATAGCGGAAAGTTCCCTGTTGAGGATTCTCGATTCGCCGGATATGCAGAACGCAGAGCTACACACCTGCGCAAGCTAATGATGATAATGAGTGCTAGTCGGGGAAATGATCTTGTGTTGAACGCACAAGACTTTGATAGGGCAAACAAGATTCTTCGTAGTGCTGAGTTCAAAATGGCTAGAACCTTCGGTGGCCTCGGTCAGGCGAAGTATGCTGCCGCCACGGAGAAGGTTATGGACTACATCAGAGGAATGCACGCGCCGGTGTCTAGGCGAGATGTTATGAGTAAATTCTACCGTGATGTAGATGGCGCAACGATGAGAATAATTGAGGAGGTTATGGTACAGACAGGCTTTGTGGATATTAAAGTAATAATTGGGAGTAATGATAAAGTGTACATTTGGAAGAAGGAGTAATAATGCCACGCACAGATACGAAAGTTCTAAAAACCTTTGCCAGCACAACGAAAGCTGTTTGTGTATCCCTAGACTGTGCAATCCTATCTCAGTCCAATCGGTTACCTATTTCCTTCCCCCAAGGAATACCATACCAAGTTCTCCCCGGTCAACGATTGGTAGTTACAGTTACTGGAATCGTACTTGAATCAGACCCATCAGCTTATCATAAAGTAGATGATTTTGGAAAACGAGCTTTGTAACAAATTGTTACATCCTATCGCTGCTCGTCTCCCAACAGTTTTCTTTCCTCCATGAAAGCTTTTTGGAAGTCTGGTGAGAGGTATCCAACACCGGCAGCCTGAAGGGACTGAGCAATACTTAACATACGCTGTCTATCTTCTGGTGCTGCCGAGACCCATTGGTTATAGAAGACTTGAGCGCGCACTTCAGCAGGTGCCTTTGCACTATTTATCCACCACGTTCGAGGAGGAACATTATCTGAGGCAGTATAGTGCGCCATGATTTTATCTACATTTAAAGTATACTTTGCATGGTCAGCCAGCTTCTGCCGCATCTCCGCAGGCTGATTATTTATATAAGTTTCAATTGTCTTCACGGTCACATTATTCTGTCCATGCTCTTCCTGGAAGATTAAGTCATTCAGTTCTTGTGTACTTCTAGATGTAATTGACCCCACTTGTTGTTCTGCCTTTGTAAGGTCATCCATCATATCTCCATATGGAGTAGTAAACTTTACAATATTCCGAAGACCAGGAACATGCTGAAGCATTAGCATTGTACTAGTTGCTTGGTCTCTTGGATTCGAGCCTTCAAATAGATACCTATATGCCCCACCCATAGCTTGAATGTATACATTATTTGTGTTCACTAACTTCCCTGCTGCCGCCTGCAGTCTCATAGGACTCATTCCAGTAAGCTGCCCAGCTGCAATCGCAGCAGAACTTGTTGGCTGCCCAGTGCCGAAAGAACGAACCTCATCTTCAGGTCTAACCTTCGGGCCTGAGTATATTGGTCGGTCTGTGAACTCGTCATAGTTTGTCACATACGTAGCTACAGCATCAATAGATGGAATTGGAAAAGCACCAGATACAGGAGATACTTGACCAATAGCATTTCCAGTTATTCCATTCGGTGCTCTACCATATTCAGCCTTCTCTAGTCCGCCAACAACAGCTGCATTCAGTGGCATTATAACTTGGTCAAGACGGATAGGAACATACATATATCTCTTATTCCCATTTGCATCGAAGGTGTAGTACTGGTCGCCGAAGGTAATATTGAAGTTCCGAACCTTATCCATTACGGGGATAGTCTTATCTGTCTCTGGACTGGATATGATATTCGCAATCTTTACTGACGCAGCCGTGCCAACTATCCAAGCAGTCTTTGTCATAAAAGCGCCTGGGTCACGCTTCGCTGCTTCGAGGGCTTTTCCAGTAGCTTGAATCGTAACATTAGCATACGGGATGAATGAGTCAAAGGCTTTAGTAATTGGCCCACCTTGGAAGTAGTCCAACCTATCCCGAGACATAGCAGTTGCTCGCCATGGCTCCATGTCGCTATCAATTAACCTATTCCTATACGCCAGGCGAATCCACATATCAGTAGTATCATTTAGATAGGAGAGTGCCTCACGAGTACGTGCCAGCTTCGGAGTCATTATTGATGCGATAGACTTCTTCGGGTCTGTCAGGGAACGACTCTCGTGGGTTAAGTATGAACTCCCCAAACCTTCATTCATTGCATCTTCCCAAGCACCTGTCTTGGTGAAAGCATCCTTTGAAGTCACAAGCATGTCTTTGCCCATCTGCATCAAGTACATTGGCAGATGTGGACTGTATACATCACTTGCAGTCATCCATGTATGAAAGATATCCATAGGAATACCTGCAATCACGAAGCCAGGGTTCATACTTGTGCTAGATGTTTTAAGCAAGGATGTTCCACTAACAGTTCGGAATGTAACAGCTAACCATTCAGGAATTCCTTCTGGACGGTCAATGAACTGTTCAGCATAATCATCTTTCATTAAGATAAATTCTTGTTTTCCCTTCACTCGAACACCAATAGAGGTGTATCCATCTGGAGTATGATGCATAACTTGGTCGCCATTAGCAAGAGTGCTAATCATCTTTGGGCCTGGCATTCTTACAATATCATTCCCTGGATTTCGTTTAGCAAGTTCTCGAACTGCAAGTAGGGTATTATTTCTAAATATTCTATTCTCTACCCGTGCAATATCTTCAATGAGTAAGTCTTGGGAGTTTATGTTTACTGCCATTTTCTTACCATATCCAAGAGTTGCAATTCCAGAACTTCTAACTGAAGTTCTCAAGTTATGAATATGTGATGCTATAGGAAGCATTGGGTCTATTGCATCAAGATACTGTGTTCGTGTGTAGTCGAAGTTGTATAACTTCTTATGGAGTTCTGGAGTAATAACTCCATTGTCTTTAAGTTCATCGAGCAATATCTTCTGCTCTTCAAAAATACTTGTTGATGCATTGTTCAACTTATTAAACGCATCAGGCCCTAGTTCATTTTTCATCTGGTTAATTCTAGCCCCAGCCATAGGACCAGTAATACCACCTTCATGCCGAACAACACCTATTCCCTTATACTTATCTATCTGCACAATCCGGCGAAGGCGCGTTAATTCATCTAGTGCCATTCTATCTTCATGATTCAGCGGATTGAAAATATCTTTGTTTACAGCATCTATCTTTACCTTCGCAGCCATAGTCGCACCATGCTGCACAACCATTCTATCATGAGCAACTTGCCCCAACGGGCCTGCATTTTGGAGGGCTTTTCTCAAATCATAGTCATGTGCATATATAGCACGACGAGCCTTCTTCACAATGTTGTCACTGAATACTTTTCTATTTTTCTCCATCGCAACTTCATTACCATTCATTACATCTTTTACATACTGTGCAGCCGCCTCAGGATTACTTACAGCCCATCCAGCTCCAGTTGCTCGAACAATAGCTTTTTTAGCTTCTTCCGTATTCTTTTCTATACCATCTATATCTAATACACCGCGCTGATGCTTTCCGAAGATTCGTTTCATATCTTCAAAGGTTGCACCTTTTTGTGGTGTAGTTGGCTTTTGAATCTTCACACCCTGTAGTCCAAGTTCGCTAACTGGTCGAGCATATGATTTCTGCACATCAGTAAAGGGTGTAGCCTGATGTTCAATCTTTATAGGCACACTTTCAATTCCAAGATTACTGGCAGCTAACACTCTATGATTTCCATTTGTAAGATATGCAAGCTGGTCTTGGTCGCTAATAAGAACCTGTACTGGGTGTTTAATTCCATACTGCTTAATGCTCTCTTGCACAGCTGCTAAACGTCCAGGCTGTTTTGGTGTGGCTGCATCTCCCCTATCCTTTGCTCGGATACTCATAAGAGTATCTGTACGGAGGCTTGTAGTTGGTCTATTAGTTGATGGAGTTTCCCCTGTAATATCTACTGCTCCGCTTTGTCCTCTAAGGCCGGGGCGGTTAATAGATTCTGGAGGTAAGAAGTCTGCAAACGTAATAGCTCGGCCATCACCATCTCGGTATTTTAAAACTGGTCCAAGGTCTGTTCCAGGCGGGGTGTATATATAACTTCCAGGGGATGACTCTACAAGGTGCTTAACTGGAACTGTGTGCTGGATAACCTGTTTTCCATCTGCAGCACGGGATGCTAAATAACTATTATCTGCTGTAAGGTATGCTCCAGCTTTAAGACTTGTATCCTCTCCCTTCGGAACAACACGAAAGAGCGTAACATCTCCACGCGCGTTAGCTGTATGAGCTAGACCATATGGGGGGTCAACTAAGCCAGCCAGCATGTATTTAGTTACACCTTCTCCAAGGTTCTTGATAGCTCCAATATTATCTGCGAGGTGGTCAATATCTAAGATACCAGCCTGCTTCTTAAATATTCCAGACCGTTTTTCTTCTGGCCGAAGTGTTCTTCGCTCAGGCGTTCCACGTTCAGTTAATCGTTCTCCTCTGGGCACACCATAGTACTTCTGTAATATCTCACGACCGGCAACTCCAGTTGGGTCGACTGTTGTACCTTGCCATTCAGCAATCTGGTCTAAGGAAGCCCGGTATTTTGCATGGATAGTTGCAACCCCGGCAGGGTCTACTATGATAGGTTCGTCAAAAGCAACTTGTGGTTTCGGCGCTGGAAGTGCAAGTGGTTTCTTTGCAAGCTCTGCTGCCGTAGCTTGTTGTTGGAGTTCAAAGATTTTTTTAATTAGCGTATTTGCATACTCTACTTGTTCATGCGCTGGGATAGTTTCCTTTGCCTGTGCAGCATACTTCTGAACAATGAGTCTGATTTTATCTCCAAGTGTTACTTTAGCCTGCCCTTCCATATTAAGAAGTGGCTCGGCCAAATCCTGATATTTGCTCAGTCCGATTTCTTTATTCACTGCATCTTCAACAATACGAGCAAAGTGTCTTTCTGGCTGTGCAGCTTTTGCAGCCGCAACTGGTGCATCACCGACATGACTAGCTTCCATTCGCCTATAGGTTCCTGGATACTTTGCAACGAAATCTGACAAAACATTTCCAGTTAACACTGGTGCAGGCGCTGCCTTAACTTCGCCTTTTCCTTTTAACCCCGGCGCCGTAAGAATACCTAATGTAGCAAGAGCTTCTGTAAATGCACCAGCTGCCGCAGCCTGCTTCTCAACAGGTATAACTGGCTTGGTACCAGTCTCCTTTGCATATGTCTCAGCTTGGTATTTCTGTTCTTTGAAGGCAACATCACCAAGTCCACTAACAACCTTATCCAGAAACTCATTGATATTAGCTGTCATCTGCTGGCCAGCTGGTGTGGGCGGATGATACAGTTCAGAAAGATGAGCATAGTTTTTATCATACTCTTCAGAGAACCGTTCTCCAAAACTTTTCCCTGCAACTTTATCTCCACCAGACTTAATTGCAGCTTCAAACAGTGCCATATTTCCAGCTATAGCCTGTGACCCAAGACCATATAAGCCGGCACCTGGTTGCTGTGCAAGTGCAAGTGTTTGTTCTTTTATCCGACTGGGAATAGAAAGAACCTGCCCAGCAGCTTTTGCAGCCATGCTTACAGGCTTAGCTGTACCTGGGTCAAACTCATTTGGTACATCTACTAGCTTAGCTGAATCAGGGTCGAAGGGCATTATAGATTTTCCCACTTATTGTTACCAAGATACTTTGCACGATTTCCTTTAGCATCAACATATATCTTGCCTTTATCAAAAACTGGCGCAGGAGCTTTTGCAACTGGAGCTTTTGCTGCCGATTCAGGTTGGCCTGTAATTCGTTCTTTGAGTGCCTGATATAGTCGTGTTATTGCGCCACCCTCTTGCTGTGCAGGAGCTGCAGTTGGAGCCTCTGGCATAGGCTGGTCAAAGGCACCAGAGGCACTAAGAGCTTCTGAGGCAGCTTTGTTTATATCTCCTTTATATTTTGCTAGATACTCCGAACCTTTAGTTAAAGCTTCCCTATATGCATCAGCCTTCTTGCTATCCCCACCAAAGTCCAGAATAATCTCCCCATTCATTCCTATGGACTTCTTAACATTCAGCATGGAACTGACAACACCATTGTAAGCTTTCATCTCTGTCATCTGTTTTGATGCTTCCTGCTTGTCCTTGCTCTCTGCAAGTTTATCCATGGCAAATTGAAACTTGCGCTCGGAGCGATTTGCAGCCTCAAGTTTTAGCTGGTCTGTTCGTTGCTGCTCAACAAGCTTAAGCTCCTCCAAGGTATGACTTCCAGGAGGACGATTTGTTACAGGTGCACGCCCAAGATTCTGGTATGTGCCACCAGGTCCTAAGGAATAGAAATCTGTAACATCTGGCTTTGCAAGAGTCTGCCCGGCTTGCTGTGCAGCCGCACTAAACTTTGTCAAGTCTCCTGTGCGAACAAACTGCTTTGTTTCCTGCCCAGTCTGCGGGTCGAATGTAGATACTTCGCGTGGAGTCAAATCCTTTGGTGGAGATATAGTATTAAACCACTGCATGCCTTTTTGATACTGGTCAAGAGTTTTATATGGAATCTTATTCATTATCTCCAAGCCAGCCTGCCTGCCGCCAGATTGCACAGCTTGCTCTACAGAACTCTGAAGCATCTGCATTTGTTGAACTTCTTTCTGCTGTTGCTGCCGATGCATATGCAGCATAAGTACAGACCCAAATCCCTGACCTAGTGCTTCACCAACACTGGGACTTGGGGGCATATATATAACTTGAGCCATGATATATCCTTTGTAACAAATTGTTACATACTGCTAAGCAATTTTGTAGTTGCAGCCTGTCCAACGCCAGCTGCAGCACCTTGCAAGAATCCAGCCTGTCCAGGTACAACAACTGGACTCTTTGTTTGGATACCAAGAGCGGCAAGAATATCTTGAATGTTCATCTGCTTTGCCTGCTGTTGTCGTTGGAACTCTGAATATGCAGCTGATAAAGGTGCCTGTGCTGTTGCTTGAGCTACACCACCGCCAGCTTGCAGAGATAGAAGATTCTGTATATCTGCTGTAGCAACACCTGGAAGAGCTGTAGCAGCTGATAGTTTATTAGCCTGCTGCCGGGTTAGGGCTTCTTGCACAGCCTGTGCTTCTTGAGATGCTATGTTAGTTCCAACTGTTGATGCTGCTGTTCCGGCTGCTTTTGCAAAGTCTGACCCGTATCCAGCCATACCTTTGAATTGTCCCTCTAGTGCAGGCATTACCTGATTCTCAAATGCCATTGTTGCTGGGTCAACAAATGCGGTCTTGAAATACGACGTGAGGTCTTGTGGCTTTGCATTTATAATATCTGTTAAAGCCTGTGTAGATGTTGCTGTCCCACTCGTTGGAGATGCAGCACTCATAGCAGCTTGCTCCATGGCAGATAGAGAAGCTTGCTGTAAAGGATTTACTGGCGCTGTTAGCTGCCCGCCATATGCCTGAGTGTTCTGCCCACTCGTCAACTGTTGTAGAACCTGAGATAATGCCGCTTGCTGTTCTGGACTGAGGTTTCCAAAAGTCTGCATCTGTGCAGGACTTCCAGTAAAGAAACCTTTAATATCCTGTAGAATTCCCACAATATTCTCCTAGTATAGACTCTCAACTTTATAGCTAAAACCAAACCATTCAAGTGCAAAATCTGGCGATGAACCAGACCAACGAAAGCGAACTCGATTTGTTATAAACTGAGCATATAATCTTACTCGGTCTTGAGGATTCTGTGTGATGGTTGTTAGAGTTGTCCAACTATATCCAGAATCTATCGAGTATTGAAATAATATGTTAGTTCCTTTTATAAACATCTCAATCATGTCAAACCGAAACTTCGCATCGCCCATGGTGAAATCTTTACTTTCTGCAGTATATGCTATTGCAACACCATTGTCAAGAGCCGTGGAATAGTCATATGCATAAACTCTATTTGTTAAAGGTGCGCAGAGATGAATAATGTCTGTGTTGGCTAAGGATGTTCTACTATTCCACAGCCATGTCTGCTGAGTCCAAGTCCCAACAAGATCTAACCATGTCGTACTATTTGCTTTTGAGAAGTAACCAAACCCAATAAGCACATCATTGAACTTTCGAGAGTACCAGAACTTCTCTCCAACATTGTATCGAAGAACTGTATCACAATATCCTGTTGTTGAAGTTGTAGATGCATATAGAATCCATACTTCGTCAAGTTCCTCTACATAGAATGCAAAGAGTCTTTGTCTATACTGAGGATTCATATTGCTAGTAAAGCCAAAAGCTAGATAGAATATATTATCCCCAACAGGGTTTATTGTATAATCTCCGTAATATTCATAGACATTTGTATGCCCAACAAAGAGGTGATTATCACCAGTTGGGATAATCGCTCCAGCGGAGACTGCACCTTCTCCAACAATCATTGTCTCGAAGAAGTAGTTCAATCCACCTGTTCCAATGAATGTTCCTCGAACTATACTTCTATCTCTATATACAATAAGGTAAGGACCTAGTATATCACCAGCTACAATCTTATCTGCTGTATCTCGAAGGTCATCAAAACCAGATGTTCCAGTTGTCCAATTAGTTGGGTCAGTTTGATTCGACCTACGAACACGTTGAGCAAAGACTTGACCAGCTTCTGTAGTTCCAAGAAGAAATAGTGCGCTATTATATACAGCTACAGCGACACAAGTTGTGTTTCCGCCGCCGGGAAGATTTGGTACAGTAACACAGTGTGTTCCATCATAGTACTGGACTGGGTCTATATTATTTGTAAACACCATCCAGTCACTACCAGACATTGTAACTGGATTTACCTGATTGTCTACATTACCATTCAGTGCAGGCGCTCGAACCACTATAGCACCAATTAGTATATTTCGTCCTGCCGGGACAGCGTTGGTCATAACTAAATTACTGCCCGACACGTTGGCTGTTGTTTGGAGCTGGTCTCCATTATCCAGAGTTACACCAATAAGGTCTCCATTTACAAAGCCAGCAGTAGATGCAACAGCAATACTAAATGCTCCGGTTCCTGCACTAACTGTTGCAGTTGTAGCTGCTGTACCCTGAACAAGTTGCCATTTGTTAAATGATGCATCATGCTTATATACTGTCTTTGTTGTAATAAGCATGAGGTTTACAATTAGATTCTGCCGTAGGAACTCATATGTAGCTTGAGGAAGTCCTACAACAGCCTGATTAAAAGGCACATATCCAGTATCTGTAGCAATTCCTCCTGCCTTTGATATAACACCATCAAGCTGCACAGCCTGATTATCAGATAACATGTCTGGTTTAGTATCCAGATTCAAACCCCCAAGAAGGTTTGGAACCTGTGTGTACTTCCACTTTGGAATGTTAGGATATGACATCAATTTGCCTGCATGATAAATCTAGCTGCCCAAGAAGCAGCTGTCGGTGTAAAATATGCACCTGTTGTTTTATTCGGAAGCGCACACGAATATACAGCAGCTTGTGCTGCCGACACTGTTGTTGCACCAACACATACGTCTATTGGAATAATAAGGACTCCGTTCCACTGAGCATGGACAGTGATAGTATCCCCAACAGAATATCCCTGCTCTGCAATTAAGCATATGAAGTTAAGAACAGCAGTAACTGGAGGAGGTACAAGACCGTGGATGGCACTATACACTGTGCCCGCAGCAGGCAGGGGTGTTATCTGTGAGGTTAGAACTAATTTATCAGACTTTGTGTTAACTGAAAGAGCTACATCTAACTGTGCCCGACTTAGAATTCTTATAAGATTGCGGAACAATTCTACAACACGAGGGTCTGAAAGATTCTCGATATGTAGAAGTTTGTATGGAGATACTGCATTTAAGTTAGCCATAGTATCCTATCGTGGGAGTTGCTTCACTCCAGGACTATTTAAGTGCAACACATTTGAAACAAGTTCATTGCTCCTATCCTGTGCACTAACCATCTCATTTCTGAAGGATTCAACTGCCGCACCAGTTTCTCGTTGCTTCTGTGTATTTTCAATTAAAAGAATAGGCATCCATGTAAAGGCACAATCATAATGGTCTATTTCGGCACCAGTCTGTGGATGCTTCCCAACAATCTTAATCCAGAATCTACACGCATGTAATTCACCTTCCACAACTGTCCCATCCTCAATGCAAGGCTTTCCAAGCAGTGGACAGATTATTTTCTTCTCAGTAGACATTAGTTTTTACTCGCTATGATAAAGTCGGTGTACTTAACATTTATCCCTGTAACTAGTGTACCAGCACCGTGACTGTGAGCGCCGCCACCGCCAGTACTTCCAGTTGTTTGTGGGTTAGTAAATGCAGCAGTTGTACCGCCGGGAGTTAAAGTCTGTGTACCACCACCTTGTGGGACACTATGCGTGTGGGCTGGTATATCAGCTATTTGCAGTACATATCCAGCTGTGCTGCCAGTAACTACTGGGGATGCAAGAGCCGTACTAAAAGCCACACTGCCGCCAGTTCCATTAGGTGTAATAGCACCAGTTACAATTCGTAGTGCAGTATCATTCAGGCCTGCTGTCGTGTCCTTTGTCCATCCGATAGGTGCCGCAGTCTGATTGAAGGACATTCTTGTACCAGATACAAATGTTCCATTTAGAAATCCTGCATTCGTAATAGGTACAATGTTCCCCGCTGCATCTCGGTAGAATAACTCCGTAGCGCCAGCAACATTCTTTGTATATAAAAAGCCTGTTGTTGTAGCTGCACTTGGGTCAGCGCCCTGTTGCAAGAGGGTTACTTTGATATGTGCCCCGTCACTTGCTGTACCAGTCCAAGAGTGGTCAACCTGTTCTCGTTCCGTTATTGCATTCTTTAAATCTCGTATTCGAGATGCACCAAGGCTTGCTGCCTCATTATCCTGAGGCAGACTAGTAAAGGTAGCATCCCAAGTAAATGCAAATGGCATTTAGTTCTCCACAGGAAGGTTATGCCGAATTGCCCACTCCTGCCATGTCTGCAACTTTAAAGCATCTTCTAAGGCGTTGGAGTAGAACTCAGTGCCTTTGCAAGCTCCGCTGAGTTCTTGCTGGGTTCCATCAAAACTTTGGGCACCACTGGAGGCTTTGGGCAACTGGCTACGATGGGTATACCGCTGCAACCTAGCAAGCTCATCACTATAAGACTGAGCGATATATAGTTTAGTTTGGTCATTTTCTTTATCCTTCTGTTTGGTTAAAGCTTCTTGGTCACGTCCGGCCTGGGCTACAGATGCTTGGTATGTAATGAGAGTGTCATGTTCATACTTTGCATAGTACACAGCGCCGAGGAATATAGCTACCAATATGGCATATACTCCATATTTAATAAGTGTGAGTTCACTTGGTATAGGAAAGTTCATGGTTTCTCCGATATGTTTTTAACTGCAATGGCGGTGATAATAGCTGCAACAGCACCAGCAAATGCAAGCCAAGCAGTATCACTAGACATCCCGAACTTCACCATAAGCTCTATGCCGGCAGCAAGACCAAGGATACGACCAACGCACCAGGTGTTATTATCTCTCTCCGTCAGCCACATCTTGATGATTTTCAGCATATCGAACCTCCAGTTCAAATTCATCTTTATCTGCAAGGATGTCTGACCAAGTATTGAAAGTAACCTTACTTAATACTATAATCCACTCAACACCCTTGACAATAGACTTTCCAAGAAGGGTGCAACCTTCCGAATCATTGTTATCATTCCCAGGATGGAATAGCAAACCGCTGTGACCGGGAATGCCAAGAATTTCAAAAGTCTCTAACACATGCTGGTGAGGTGGATGTCCAAGTGTATGCATCCCCCGCCGACAGGTGTACGTACCAGAAGGAACTTTTGGCAGGTATCTGCCACTGCCAGGTGGAGTTTCATATGCATGAGCTAATGTTACGCAGAAGGGAAGTTCGGAGCCTTCAAAGAAGAACTCACCAAAGATTCCATCCGCCCGAGAGTGCGTATATATGAGCTTGTTTTTCATTTTGGACCTTTCAATAGTATTTCATCTATTCGATGATGGGCGTCATCTGTTGAGTGCCGGAGTTCATGCAGGCTATTATGTATATTCTTTATATCAGCTCTGATAGCACCCCATACAGAACCAACGCCAATTAGTGTAGCAATAAGTTGAATCCAAGCTTCTGCACTCATAATTATCCTTGTAAGATTCCCATGATTCCAGCGTTGATAATAGTTGTTGGTGTGCCAGTCCATGTTGTTGTTCCGACTGCAGCTGAGTATTCTAGCCACGCTAGGAAGTGTACACCTTGCGACATAAAGGAGTAGTATGGTGCAATCAGTGGAACGTAGCCATTAGCTATAGCCGTCGTTGCTGGAACTGCAATGGCATCAGCTGCAATAGCAGTAGTAGAATCTAGACCAATACCTACAGCAACTGTAACACCTGTATTTGTATTCTGTGCTAGGGCAACAAGCGTTGCTTGAAGAGCTTCTTCCTGCACTCCAATTACAAAGTTCAATTGATTCGCTGTGTTTGCATTTGCCTGTCTAATTGTTGCCGTAGTGTAATTCCATGTAGCTGCAACCTCATGACGTTCCATGTACCTGTGAACTCTATTATAGTAGTTCCACACGTATCTATTTGCAATACTATCTTCTGTTGTCGTAGCTGATGTAGCTACAAAAGTTCCAAGATACCGTCGAGTTGCATCGCCAGACTTCACATACACACCACTCACAAGACCGAGATTAACCAGTCGAGTCGTCCCATTTAACCACGCCTGATAAGTAAGTGTTGGAACTCCAGCAACATCATAGCAGAATATATCGTATGGCAAGCCTGGAGTTAATCCAGAAAGCGCAATAGAAAACTCAGCTGATGTGTCTATAACCCAATTAGCTCCAGTATATAGTGCAATATTATTTCCTATATATGGAGTACAGTATATTGTTGTAGCTCCTACTGTATCAACAACAGGAACTGCAATGCTGCTAACTACAGTGAGACGAAAATCTTGTGCTGTGTCGAATACAGGTGTTAGCGCAAGCTTCATTGCAGCTGTCAAATTCGTCCATGATATATTCTTTAAAGCATTGCTAGCTGCACTATCAGTCATCGCAAAAAGATCAGCAGCAGCCGGTGTAGCCTTATTTGCAGCAGCAACTATAGCAGCAGGAATACCAACAGCGAAGGATTGATTCTGTACATTGCTAATGGCAGCCTGAACGGCTGTAATCTCTGCCGCAGCTGTTGCAAAGTTAGTTCGCACATCCACAGTTAGTGGATTAGCAGCTGTTGGTTTTGTTGGGTCTATATTCGATGCCATGCTAGCCTTTCCAATTTGCTGTACCGCTATCCCATGTAGTTGAAGATACTGGAACTACATATCCAGCATCCCAGATTACTAACAATGTAACTGGAACATTTGGAATAATGGTTGTGTCGATTGTAGGAGCAGATACCCACGTAGTCGGCACTGTATTTACATACTGGCTACTCATGAGTTTGTACTCCTAATAAATGGGTCAATCCATGGAGTACTTCCAAGACCTCCATCTTGTAACACCTGTGCATCACTAGCACTAGGCAGAATATTAAGGTCAGGCTTGGTATCATCTTTTTGCTGGGCCTCACTCATCAGTCTGTTTAGATGCGCTGTGTGCTTTGCAGCCTCATCTTCTTTACCAAGACTATTGTAGCAATATATAAGAGCTAGCTCGATAAGAAGTTCATCTTTTTGCATGAATTGTGAAGTGTCGCCCGCATTTACAAGGTCATTTGGCCACTGACTCCAACGCATACGAAGTGTATAGTTCGCATTTGGAAGAGGCCAAAGTTCTACAATATTGCCCCAAGTTATGTAATCTTGAACTCTATCACGTGCCCAGTACTCAGGCATTGGAACTCGCCTATCCCAGAACTGCGGTGTACGCTGCACAAGCTTTCTGGAGTTCGGGCCATCGAGAAGAACTATTGAAAAGACCTCACGCTTGTTTGGTAGAGTAAGGTACTTATCATTAACACTTCCTGTATTCTGAGTTACTGTCGTACTGATGACTTCCATCTCATCATAGTCATGAATACGAGCTAAACGCTGCTGTGCGAGATTGATAATATATGGAAGGCGGGTATCAAAATCTACCCGCCCGCCTAATCCAAAGCGTACCTCGTTTTGTATCTGACTGAATGTTAAGGTACCCATATATCACCTATGTAACAAATTGTTACATCAAGTTCCAATTGCTAGGAAGTTCACTGTAATCCCAGCCGCGTTATCTGCAAGTTGCGCAAACACGCCGGCAGAGATGATTGTGAACCTGATGGTAGTGTTTGTTGCATCCCACGAAGGTATCATAGAGAGAAAGCTCGTTCCAGTGGGTGTAAGGAGTACTCGATACGCACCCTTGAACTTGCTTGTAATCTCTGTGATAGCTACTGGAGTCGTACCATTGTAGTTCGTTACGTTGATAGTCCCAGAGACAAACCTCATCCCTGGGAAACCTTTCAACTCTTTCGTGGTCTTCTCATCCAGTGTGGCTGTATAAGCATAGGCTGCCATAGTAGTACCCTCTTAAAAAGGTGCGCCCATAACTACAAGTGTCGTAGTATTCACGCTCGTACCCAGGTAAGAGCTGCCAGCTACACCAACAGTGCCAGTCTTATTCGTTGCAGACATGGTGAAACCTTTACCAGCCGCAGCGGTTGTGACTGCCGTATCGAGTGTTACGAGACCATCTATGACTATCCATAGATAGTATGTCGTACCAGCAACACCAGGACAACCTACACCTACAACCGCCCCAGCACCGAACGGAGTAGTTGCATCACCATCCACAGCTGCATCAACAGATACAAGATTATTCACGTATCCGCTATTCGCAGCCTTTTGGTAGACAACTAAAGTTCCATTCGTTGCATCCGTGGCAACTGTATTTGTAGTGTTCTTCAACTGCACATATTTGTAAAACTTCCCTCCCTCAAACCGAATAGAACCGAGGGGGTCCCTTTGTACTGTATCGTACTGTGTAACTTTTGTTTGAAATACTTGAGGCAATCCAGCCATGGTATTCTCCTATTAAGGGGTATCTATGCTAAAGAGAACGCCTTGGCAACGACGACGGCTAACCTTGAAGGTACAGGCCGTGATAATCTGTGCCACGCGGTCGTTAACTTGGTTAGGGATGTCTTTCCAAGCTGTCATGTCCATCATCATCATGGGGTCGTAAGTGAACTTGATGAAGTTCGTGTTCAGCATATACAGCCGAGCATTGCTGCATGAAGGAGACCACAGCATTGGAACACCTTTGAACTGCAAGTTATCGAAGCCCATGTCAGCCAACTTGTTATTGCTAATGCGATAGATTGGCAAGACTGTATCTTCGTAGTACTCATAAGGTGTTTGACCAGACAGAATGATATCTGGCTTATCCATCTTCAAGTTGTTAGTGCAGTTGTTCATGAGTGTCCGCATCAGGCTGATACCGTAAGTTGCAAAGGATTTACCTGTTGCATTTGTGGTCTGATTGCGCCACCAGGTATAGACCGAGGGGTCAATACCGCCTGCATTGTTTGATGCACTTGTTGGGTCATCCGGCACTAGGAACTGAAGCCCATCGAAGGCGGGGTTATCATTAGTTGTCGTACCAGCAACAACTGAACCCTGTGCGCCGAAGAGACGAGTTTCAAATTCAGAGATGTAGGAAGTCTTAACATTATCAACCTTGCTATTCATAAGGCTGATGATTTCATTCTTCCCACGATTCTGTTGGTCATCCACACCGAAGCGGACAATAGACCCGACGAGGTACCGCCAATCATACTTTGCAACTGTCAAGAACTGGAAGTCATTCATGGAGGCTGTACCACCACGGCCTATCCATTTTATACTATCAGTCTTATCATATTGCAGTGGCTCAGTCAAGAAGCGGCCACCGGCTACTTCTTCCATTTTGCCCTTTTCTTTCAACCAGAACCAGAAGGG
>Ga0153915_10000665_pt1 | contig 31603 bp, 28 predicted proteins | sample Opewatmetagenome_2_FD_107003 | JGI IMG/M metagenome (GOLD analysis project Ga0153915, IMG submission 107003) | Freshwater wetland microbial communities from Ohio, USA - Open water 3 Core 3 Depth 3 metaG | ecosystem: Environmental > Aquatic > Freshwater > Wetlands | place: USA: Ohio, Lake Erie... | reverse complement strand
GAGACGAAGGCCGAGATGCGCGCGCTGAACGAGGAAACGCGGACGCACATGCGAGTGCTTCACGAAGAGGTCATCGACCGCATCGGGAAACTCGGCGAAGGCCGGTCGCGAAGGAAGCGCTGACCGACAGTCAGGCCGTCGTATCTTCCCGCCAGATTCCCAGTGACTGCTGCGCCGGCCGGTCGGAGAAGCTGAAGAGGACGGCTTCTTCGGTCGCCTGATGTGAGACCGGGTGCCACGAGGGCACGACGAAGATGTCGCGCGGGCCCCAGGTGAAGGTCTTCTCGCTGATCCTGCTCGTGCCGTGTCCTTCGGCGACGCAGAAGGTCGTCGCGTCCGTCGAGCGGTACGGCTGGCCGTCGAAGCCTTTCGGCAGCAGCTGCAGATACGCCCCGATGGTCGGGAGCGGCGACTTGCCGTTTGCCGGATTCAGATACTGGAGCTTTCTGCCGTGGCGAGGATCGCTCTGTGGCAGCTTCTCCAGGGCCCCGCGCATCTCCTCGTACGGGAACTTCACCTTGAAGTCTTTGTGTCCGCCTTCTTTCACCGGCTGCGACTCATGCTCGTCGCGCTCGAGGAAGCTCGTGTCGAACATGTTGACGATGGGGATGTCGAGGCCGTCGAGCCAGACGACCGGCTCGGTCCCGGGGTTCCCGTGATCGTGGAAACTCCAGAACGGCGTCAGGATGAAATCGCCCGGCCTCATCATGACGCGCTCGCCGTCGACGGAGGTATACGCGCCCGTGCCTTCCAGCACGAACCGGAGCGCTGACGCCGAGTGGCGGTGGCTGTGCGCGATTTCGCCGGGAAGAATGAGCTGCAGTCCGGCGTACAGACTCTGCGTGACCCGCGACATGCCCGGCAGGCCGGGATTTTCCAGAATCAGCACGCGCCGCTCGGCTTCTTCCGCCGTGATCATGCGTCCCGCTTCCGCGATGAACGGACGCATCTCGTCGTACCGCCACAGCGCCGCCTGGACCGCCGTCCGCGGATCCTTGCGGACGATGTCGCTCAGGACCTCCCACAGCGGAGCCGCGCTCTTCGTCTTCAGCCGCGAGTAGAACTCTTTGCGTTCGGCGGTGGCTTCCATATCTATCTGCCTTCAGAGCGTCCCAGCTGGTTACAGGCGACGGTTTATCACGAAGTCACGAAGACCACGAATTCAGGCAGGCGTTCCTATTTCGGTCTGTACGCGACGCGGGCGACTTCCGAGATCGGCACCGGCGCCACGGTCGCGCGGATTTCCGCCTGCTTGTGACGCTCGACCGTCGGCTTCGTCGTGCCGCGGCCTTCTTCGCCCCACACGATCGTGACTTCCGTGCCCGGAGCCGCCTGCTCGTTGTTGACGATGCCGAGCGACAGCCAGGAGCGCTCGTTGTAGGTGTAGCCCGTGTACGTCGAGAGGCCGACGACCTTGCCGCCCTGCATCACGCGGTCGTAGGGCAGCGTCGCGTAGTTGGCAAGCGGCGTGTCGATGTACTTCGTGATGTCGCCCTCATCGGACATCGTCCTGAACGCGCGCGCGACGTCGTCTCCGTTCCAGAGGAGCGTGACTTTCTGGCGCGGCGGGTTCGCCGCCATCTCTTCGAGCGCGGCTCGGCCGATGAAGTCGTGGTCGAACTTCACGAACGGCCCGTAGCCGAGGTCGTACGGCGTCAGGTAGTAGTCGGCGATGCTCTTCGAGACGAAGCTGCCGCCAAGCGACGCCATCGCCTCGTAGCTTTTGCCGGTAAGCCACTGGCGGTACGCCTTCATCTCGTTGCCCGTATAGATGGCCGGAAGCGGGGAAGGGATCCAGCCCGATTCGAGGCAGCTCGTCGGATACGTTCTCGCGCCGACCTGGCGGATGCCGAATTCCTGACCGGCCTCGACGATCGCGTCGCGCACGGCTGCGCCGTGCTCCCACGGCCCGAACAGCTCCCATCCCGGCTGTCCGACCATGCCGTGGCGCAGCGCGTGCACGTCGTGGCCGCCGATTGTGAACGTGTCCATCGCGAAGAAGCGGACATCCGGCGGTGTCCTGCCGAGAATCTTCTGCATCGTCTTCAGCGCGTTGGGACCCTGCAGCTGAAAGCGGAATGTCTTGCGGCGGCCGTCGTTCTGCGCGGATCGCTCGTCGCGCTCGGCCTTCGCGTTGTACTTGCCGGTTTCGACGTGGTACTGCACCCAGTTCGCCGCCGGCGGACGGCCGACGAGGTTGAAGCGGTTTTCAGACAGATAAAAGAGGATGGCGTCGCCGATGACGAAGCCCGAATGGTTCGCCGCGACGAACTGCTTCGCGGTGTTGACCTTGAAGGTCTTGAAACTGTTGACCGCGAGATCGGAGAAGACCTTCAGCGCGTCCGGACCTTCGACGTACAGGTCGGTCATGTGATGCGACTGATCGAACAGGGCGCATGTCTCGCGCCACGAGCGTTGCTCGTCGCGCCAGTTGGTGAACTCGTGCCGCACGACCGGAAACGCATACGGTCCGATTTGCGAGTTGCGAAGCATCTCGACGGGATTGCCCACACTCTGCAGTGCTTCTTCCAGGTTCCGATAGGCCATAGCGATCCGTCATCTCCCTTGGTAGTAGTAGTGCAGGCCTTCAGGCCTGCCGTCGGTGGCTACGCTGCTCTCACGCCCACACGCATCGTGCCGATCCCGCCGATGGTACCCTCAATCATGTCGCCTGGGTAGATAGGCGCCACGCCTTCCGGGGTGCCCGTCATCAGGACGTCGCCCGGATACAACGTATAAAAGGACGAAGCGAATTCAATGAGTTCGGCCACTTTCTTGATCAAATGCCGGGTGTTCGACTGCTGCCGGATCTCGCCGTTGACCGACAACTGCAGATCGAGCGCGTCCGGCGAGCCGACCTCGTCAGCCGTCACCAGATACGGACCGAGCACGGTGTAGGTGTCCACGGATTTTCTGAGGCTGCGTTCTTCAGAGCCTCGGATGGTGATGTCGAAGCCGATGCAGTAGCCGGCGACGTGCCCGAGCGCGGCTGTGCGCTTCACGCGGCGCGCCCGCCGGCCGATGACGACGGCCAGCTCCACTTCGTGATCGGATCGGCGATCGAGCATCTCGAGCGCGATGCCGTCGCCGGCGCCGACGACGGAACTGGCGGCTTTGAGGAAGAGGCCCGCCCGGTGAATCGTGGCGATCGTGTTGTCGTGATGGAGATCGGCGTCGCCGCGGACCTCGGCGAGATGCTTTTCGTAGTTCACCGGCGCGGCGACGACTTTGCCGGGATTCGCGACCGGGCTGCGCAGGACGACGTCGTTGAGCGGCAGAAGGGGCGACGTGGCGGCAATCGCCCGGGCGCGCTCGAGCACGGCGTCGAGGTTGGCGATGAGGAGGTCGCCTGGCGGCACGGGATAGCGGACGGCCGGGAGCACGTCGAGCGCGGCGCTGACGTCGCGCACACACTCGCCGTCTGCGCTTTGTTCCACGAGGCCCAGCCGGTTGTCGCCGAATCGTGCTAACCGCATATAATGACTGGTCTTTAAGCGGGACTGTTATACCAGTACTTTTCTGAATCGGGGAGCGTTCATTGGCCTACATCTTCCATAAGGACCAGCTGCCGCGGCTCGAGGGCGCGAGCGGCGGCCGCGTGCGCACGTTCTTCGTGAACAAGGAACTCACGAAGATCGACGACATGCTGGCCGGCGTGATGACGTACACGAAGGGCACGGCGTCGCCGTACCACTATCACGAGATCTGCGAGCACTTTTACTTCATCATCGAGGGCAACGCGCAGGTGGAGACGCCGGAAGGCATCCAGCCGGTCGGGCCCGGCACGATGGTCTTCATCCCGGCGGAGCAGAAACACCGGCTGCGCGCGCTGACGCCGCTGTTCTATTTCGAATTCCAGGCGCCGAACCGCTTCAAGACGCACATCCTCGAGGGCACCGAAGAAGACCTCAAGTGGAACCGCATCGACGGCGGAGTCTGGCTTCAATCGTAGCGTCCGGCTTCAGCCGGACGGACAAATAATGGCGAACACATACATCGACACCAACACGCTTCCGCATACGAAAGTCCCGGGCTCCGGCGAGTTCGTCGAGGTCCTCAACAACACGCTCTGCGGCGCGAAGAACGTCGTCGGCTCGCTGCGCTGGCTGGGCCAGGGCGAGAAGTACGACGCGTCGTGCGACGCGAACACCCATCAGCTTTTGTACTTGATGGACGGCGAGGGCACGATTACCCTCAACGGCAAGGATCACGCGGTGGCCAACGGCCACGGGATTTATCTCGGGCCGACCGAGTCGGCGAAGATCGCGCAGCGCGGATCGGCGCCGCTCAAGGTGTTTCAGCTCGTGGTGCCGAAGCAACGTTAGAGGTGTTCGCAGGGCAGCCCTTTCAGGGCCGCCTGGAGGTGCCTGTGAGAACTCGTCGCGACATTCTGAGAAGTGGGCTGACGGTTGCGGGTCTCGCTGCGTTCGGCATTCCCGAATGGGCCGTGCCGGCGCTCGCGGAAGGCGAGACGCTCGTGCCGTTCACGGACATCCCGAACCCATTCGTGACGGTGCCGAGCGAGACGAACCGTTTCCTCGACATCCGCAAGATCGACGGCGTCTTCACGCCGAAAGATCAGTTCTTCACGACGCAGCACTACGGACATCCGACAGTCGATCTCGCGGCGTTCCGGCTGAAGATCACCGGGCTCGTCGATCATCCGAAGAGCTTCACGGTGGACGAGATCAAGGCGATGGGCCGCGAGGAGCTCGTCGCCGGCTTCGAGTGCTCGGGCAACGGCCGCGGACGCATGCAGGGTCTCGCGAGCAACGGCAAATGGACGGGCGTCCCCCTGAAAAAAGTGCTGAGGGAAGCAGGGCTGAAGGCTGATGGCCATGAGGTCGTGTTCTATGGCGCCGATCACGGCGAAGAGGAAGCCGATTTCCGCCAGCAGAAGATCAAGCTCGATCAGCGCTTCGGCCGCAGCCTCCCGCGCGACGTCGCGCTGAGCTCCGAGCCGTACATTGTCTACATGCTGAACAACGAGCCGCTGACGACACATCAGGGCGCGCCGCTGCGCCTCCTCGTCCCCGGCTGGTACGGCGTCGCCAACGTCAAGTGGCTCTCGCATATCCACGTCCAGAAAGATCGCTACATGGGCAAGTTCCAGTCGCGCTGGTACCGGACGATGCGCGAGGAGAAGATCGACGGCGAGACGATGTGGAACGAGACCGAAGTGTCGCGGATGCGGCTGAAGTCGGCGATTGCGCGCGTCACCAAAGAGGGCAGCGCGCACAGGATCTTCGGCTTCATCCTGAACGACGGCACGCCGGTGAAGTCGGTCGAGGTGAAGATCGACAACGGACCCTGGCAGGCCGCGACGATCCAGACGCCCGCCGGCAGGTATTCCTGGAAGTTCTTCACCTACACCTGGACCGGCGCCACCGCGGGCGAACACACCATGGTCTCGCGCGCGACGGATCGCGACGGCTACGTCCAGCCCGAGCAGCTCGCTGAAAAGAAAACGTTCCTCGAGGACAACAGCCAGTTCGTCCGGAAAGTAATGATCTCGTAGCGTCCGGCTTTAGCCGGACGGACGCGCGACGTAGGGCGGCCCGTTCAGGGCCGCCTTCTTGTACCCATATGCTCAGAGCTGGAATCGTTGGTTTGCCCAACGTCGGCAAATCGACGTTGTTCAATGCCGTTACTCGTACCCGAGGCGCCGAGGCGGCCAATTACCCCTTCTGCACCATCGACCCGAACGTCGGGATCGTGACGGTGCCCGACCCCCGGCTGCGCGAGCTGCAGCGGATTGCGAAGACGAACGTGATCATCCCGGCGGTGATCGAGTTTGTCGACATCGCCGGTCTCGTCAAGGGCGCCAGTCAGGGTGAAGGCCTCGGCAACCAGTTCCTCACGCACATCCGCGAGGTCGACGCGATCATCCAGGTCGTGCGGTGTTTCGAGGACCCCGACGTGCACCACGTTGCCGGCTCGGTCGATCCGGTCCGCGACATCGAAGTCATCAACACGGAGCTGATCCTCGCCGACCTCGAGCAGGTGTCGAAGCGCCGGGAACGGCTGGCCAAGGACATCAAGCGCGGGGACAAGAGCGCCGCGGCCGAGGAGGCCGTCCTCGGGAAGATCGAAACGGCGCTGAACGCCGGCAAGCCGGCGATCACGGTGGATCTGACGCCGGCCGAGCGCGCGCTGGCGGCGCCGCTCTTTCTGCTCAGCAACAAGCCGACCATCTTCGCCTGCAACGTCAAAGAGTCGGAGATTGCCACCGCCGATGCAAACCCGTACGTGAAGCAGGTACGCGACTATGTCGGCACGCACCTGTCGTGCGAAGCGGTGGTCATCAGCGCACAGATTGAAAGCGACCTCGTCGACCTCTCACCAGAGGAGGCGCAGGCGTTCCTCGAAGCGCTCGGCGTGAAGGAGAGCGGCATCGGCTCGCTCATCCGCTCGACGTACCATCTGCTGGGCCTGCGGACCTACTTCACGGCCGGAGAGAAGGAAGTGCGGGCCTGGACGATCCATGCGGGTGACACGGCGCCGAAGGCCGCCGGCGTCATTCACTCGGACTTCGAGCGCGGGTTCATCAAGGCCGAGACGGTCGCCTACGACGACCTCGTGCGCTGCGGCTCCATCGCCGCGGCGCGCGAACAGGGCCTGTACCGCATCGAAGGCAAGGACTACGTCGTCGCCGACGGCGATGTCCTGCTGTTCAAGTTCAACGTCTAGCCGCTGGCCCGGCGGGCCTTCTCGATCTTCGCGTCCCGCTCCGTCGTGAGCCGCTCGCGCTCGCGTCGATACTCCTGCTCGGCCGTCTCACGCTCGCCGGGGTCCACCGAGGCCCGCATGCGCCCCTGGTGCAGCACTTCCATTTCGGCGAGCTTCGCCTCGTAGAAGTTCCGGATCTCCGCGATGGCCGCCTTCTGCGCGTCCGACACCGGCTGCCGCTGAATGCCAGCGTCCGCGTCCTTCTTCCTGAGTCGCTCCATCGCCAGCTCGTACGCGGATTTCGGACCAGTGTCGTCAGTCATATGCACCATTGTGACGAACGTACCCGACACACTCAATGATCGGGAGGCGGGGATACTTGGGGAACGATGGATCGGTCGTTGAACGCTGCCACGCCCACACGATACCGCATGCCCGGCCGAGGTTCGTCCGCTGTGTTGTCCGTAGCGTTCGGCTTTAGCCGGACGTCTGCGACTCGCCGCGCGTCGGTCCGTCGGCTCTGCAAACACGAAGCTCGGCGCGGCAAAACGCGTCGCCGGCAACATTGCTCCTGTCATGGCGCTCGGGCCCAGGATTGGGCCTCTCGCGGAGGTGGCCGTCGACGCGTTTTAGGGCGACCCAGCCGCCGACCTTTAACGTTTGCTGATCCGACGGCCCAACGCGCGGCCAGACAACTTGATTCCCTGCAGCCGCAGTCCGGCGCGTTTCAAACGGCTGAGACTTGTTCGCGGCACCGCCGAATGACTTCCTCTGTGAATCCCTGCGTGCGGATGTTGTCCCGGTGAAAATGTCCGGCTGCAGCCGCTTCGACTATGGCCACGGCACCGTGCAACAGCGCTCGCGCTGAAACCGGATCCCAGAACATCGGTGAGAGGCCGTCCGCGTACCTCGCCATTTCCTTTGAATGTGGTCGCGGAGGGTGCTGGCCTGAGGCCAGAAGCCGCGCTGTCAAGAGCAGATGGTAGCGCGCGGGCTTTAGTCTTGCATCTACGTCCCCAGTGCGGAAGAGGTACTCAAGTCGATAGAGCGCAGATGCGGACAGGTAGTACGGCTCGAGCCGATGATCAGCTGCGAAGATCTCGGTCCCAACCTTTTCCAGCAGCGCTCTGAAGTTCCTCGTCGTTCTATGAGGTTCCTCGAGAATCATCGAGGCGTACGCTCTGGCAACCATTAACTATTTGGAAATCTTCAATGTGAAACCGGTTGCCAGTGGCGCGAAGCGTTTTGGCGATGATCGTGACGCCGTTGTTCATCAAAGCGAATCGTGCCTTCTGTGGCTCTGACTCCAGACTTCCCTTGATCTCGCTGTTGACCGAGTTGTACTCCTGCCAGTCGCGCACGTTCTCGTAGAAGATGCTCTTCTCGAGAGCCGTCGTCATCCTGGATAAGTGACAAGAATGCCGGCGCCGGCAACAGGCCTAAATACGCCTCATTTACTCCAGGCATGTCGGGCATCAGTGTCTTCGAAGTAAACGTGAAGTCTCTAGAAATCGCGTTCTTTGTCTGGTTGTACAAACGCTGAATCGCGTCCGCGTCTAGGTCAGAGAAATCGACCTCGCGGAATTCTCTTGTGTTCGTTAGGTCGTCGACGACGCTTTGCTGTCTAGCGACGAGGTAAGGCGCTCATCGTTTCCTCCTTCTTGTGCAGACGCGATCCGGGGCGTCGGTTCCAGCAAACGTTAGAAGTCGGCGTGACGTCCGTGAGCCGCTAAAACGCGACGCCGGCCACCTCCGCGAGAGGCCCATTCCTGGGCCCGAGCGCCATGGCGTAAACGAAGTTGCCGGCGTCGCGTTTTTCCACGCCGAGCTTCGTGTTTGCAGGAACCGATGCCCCGGATCGCGAACGCGCATTGGCGCGATGAGGAGGGCAGGGCTGAAGCCCTGCACTACGACTGCGAGACTGACGTCCGGCTGAAGCCGGACGCTACGATGACGTCCGGCTGAAGCCGGACGCTACGAGTGGAGTGCTACTACGAGTGGAGTGCTACGACTGCAGTGCGTCCAGATCGGCGCGCTGTTGTTTCAGGCGCGACGGGCGATCGTCGGCGAAGCGTTTCACGCCGGCGAAGATCGAGTCGGCGTCGAGGTGCGCTTCGGCGATGACGTCGGCTTCGAGGCCGCCGGTGAGCCACTGGTTGTCCCAGTCGGCGGTCATCGAGTACTCGTCGGCCTGCGCGCCGACGTTGCGGAGCGGCCACATGCGCTTGGTGGCGCCGGTGATGAACATCAGATCCTGACGCGATCCTGGCGGCAGCACGGAGTTGCGATACGCCTCGGGCTGGCGGTCGAACAGCTCCTCGCTGACCGCCGAGATGACCTTGACGTTGATGCCCGCCTCCTGCAGCTTCGGCAGCACCTTCACCAGATTGAACGTCGAACTCGCGCCCTGGGCGACGACGTAGCCGTGGCGCGGACCGGGCGCGAAGTCACGGACGACGTAGAGGCCCTTGGCGGCCGCGCGGAGATCGGTGTCGGCGAACTTCGAACGGTCGGCGACGATGAGGTCAGGACGGGCGACTTCGATCGTGATGATGCCGATCTTCTTCTCGCGGGCGGCAATCTCCGCGGCGGCGAAGTAGCCCGGCGCGACGTCGTTGTAGTCCCAGAAACTGAGATTGATGACGTGCCCGCGCGGGAACAGCTTCCACACCTGGGGCGAGAAGATGCCGAAGTGCGTGCGCGCGTCGGCGGCGGTTTCAGGGCCGGAGTGCGCCGACAGGATGTGCAGCACGCCGGTCTTGAACCGGCTGTCCTGGTTCTGCTGGCTCCAGACGCGCGCAGGCAGATACATCAGGGGAGTGAACGCGCCGTACGTGCCGCTGATCGCCCATACACCGGCGAACTTGTCTGGATCGACCGACGCGTTCTGGCTGACGAGGCCGATGGCGGTGGAGACGTTGCCCGCCTCCTGAATCGCGGCCTTCAGACGCGTGCCGAGCGGGTTGGTGTCGGGATCGTAATGGCCCCAGAGCGCGCCGTGCTCGAGGTTGACCGACTCGGACAGGTCCGCCGCGATGCTCAGCATCCGGTTGTCGGTCACGTAATTGAGCCACTTCAGAATCTCTGATATCGCCCGCCGCGCGCCGGCCGCTTCGCCGGGTTTCTTGAAGAGAGAGATGTTGACGGTCTTCTCTTTGCCGGAGGCGGCGTTCCTGACGGCGACCTTCTGCGGCTCTTCGGGGAGATTCTTCACGCGCAGACGCTCGTCGAGGAACGGATCGCGCGTGACGTCGATGCGCAGCTGCGCCTTGTCCGTGACGGCATCGCCGAGCTCAACGAGCCGGTCGGCGAGCCAGTCGCCGAGGCCGTTGCGGCCGAGCACCGACATCGCGACGTCGACGTTCGTCTTGAACTGGAGCAGCCGCTCGCGCGGATCCGTGACGGCGCCCTCGCGCATGCCCTCGAACTTCACGCCGTACCGTTCTTCGAACGTATTCGCCAGCGAGACGATGTAGTCCGAGTTCATCTTGAAGCCGAACGGATGGCTCGCGTAGCCGACAATCTGATCCTTGAGCGCCGCCGGCCAGTAGCCCTTCGTCGTCTTGCCGATGACGATCATGGGACGGCGATCCTCCGCGTTCCAGTGCTCCATCTTCTGCAGGGCGTCGAGAATCTGGCCGTAGTCGTGGCCGTCGGCGATGTCGAAGACGTTCCAGCCGTACGACGTCCACTGATCGCGCAGCCGGTAGGCCTCGTACTTCCCATGCACCACGCCGCCGATGAGCGCATCGTCTATCCCCGCGTTGTTGTCGGAGAAGAAGATCCGCAGCCGCTTGCCGACCTGGAGCGCGAGCGCCTGCGTCTTCAGTTCCTGCGCGTGACCGGCGCACATCGCGAACTCGCCTTCAAACGCCACGATTTTCGGCGAGCCTGACGGGGCGCCGACGAAATCCCAGAACGCGGCCTTGCCGGCGGCCGTCGCGACGCCGACGCCGGAGGGGCCGCCGTTGACGTCGTTGGTGACGTCGGTCGACTCGATGTGCCCGGAAAGCGCCCGGATGCCGCGTCCTTTGGCCTGAGCGAACCGCGGATGATCGGCGAGGCCGGCATCCTGCAGCAGGTTCTTGAGCGCGCCGGCACCGCGGCGGAAGCCGAGGGCATCGACGGCCAGCATCGCGTTCTCGGGAGCGACGTAGTAGCGGCGATCGCCCGTCGCTTTGAATCGCCGTTCCAGCGCCTCGCCGAAGATCATCCACAGCGCGTAGCAGGTCGGCGCGCAGTGGCCCGCCGCCAGCATGAACTTGTCGCTGTAGGGGTGCTTGGGCCGGCGGTAGTCGTAGTGGAGCCCTCCCTGCGCCCGTCCCGCCAGATGGGCGGCGACGTTGAACGGCGTATACGCCAGCGGTCCGCCGAAATGGCCCGTCTGCGCGTAGTTGCCGAGCAGCACGAGCGTCATGCACGTCATGAAGCCGACGTCCTCCATGTGCTGGAGGTCGCGGCCGTCGATGGTCGTGGAAGGAGAGAGGGTCGCAGTTTTCACGGCAGGAATTTTACACTACGCGCTGCCGTGAAGCCGCGCGCGCTACGTCTTCATGTATGTGAAGCCGTGCTCCTGGGCGAGACCGAGCGCCATGACATGCGCCGGCACGAGATGCACGCCGGGATTCAGGCCGGCGACGAGATCGGCGCGCACCTCGGCGACGGCCGTCCCCGTCGCCTGGGCGAGTTGCTGCGTGATTGCGCCGAGCGCGACGTTGCACTGCCAGAACGCCGTGCCTCGCGCCTGGAGCGCTTTGACGCTCAGGTCGCCGTCGCTCAGGAAGATATTGCGGACCGCCGGCTGCTTCGTCGCGGGATCGGCGATCTTCCATCGCTCGCCGATCTTGTACTTCTGCCAGATGGCGTCCGAGACGTTCATCGGGAAGCACGCCCGCGAGATCCCGACCGCGGTGTTGATGTCAGGCGCCTGCAGCCCGAACACGTCACGGTACGTGTCCAGGTAGTTCTTCACGAACCGCAGGGGGCGCGTGTCGTTCGACAGCTCGAACGTGCCGTAGTCGTACACCTGTTTGTGCGCGCCCTTGAACGCGTCGAACCAGGTCAGGTCCCACTGGCCGGCCGGCGCGTTGCCGCGTGCGGGCGCCTGGGCCGCCGATGCCTCTCTATCAAGCGCCGCAAGGCCTGCGAACGAGGTGAGCAACGAGACGAACGATCGGCGATTCTGCAGCAGTGACATGCGGCGATTCTAACCCATGGCCTTGAGGTGAAACCGCAGGAACGCCAGCACCTGCCGGATGACTTCGCGCGACATCTCCGTGTCTTCTTCGAACTCGAAGCCGTGGCCGCCGGTCGCGTAATTCACCACGGTCAGGGGCAGATTGCGTGCCAGGACGCCCGCGATCACCTTGTCGAGCGCGGCGTTGAGGCCGGGGAACTGATCCCGGCCGGCACGCACGACGAGCATCGGCACGCCGTCAGGCAGATCGGCGACGGATCGTCCTGAACACGCGTCGGCAAACAGGACCTGCCTGGCCATGTCGGCCACCGCCGTCGAGCCGTCAAGATCCAGCGTGTAGCCGCAGAGCAGCGCGGCGCAACGGATCCCGGCGTCCCGCATCAATGCGGACAGCGCCACGGGGACATTCCCTGATGAGGCAAAGAGGCCAATCCGCTGCGCGTCGAGATTCAGCCCCACCGCATTCGTGCGCAGATGCGCCAGCGCCGCGTGAATGTTCTCGGCCGGCGCCCTCGTTCCATAGATCGCCGTCGCGATCCCGGACGCCGCCGTCAATCTCGCCCACGACGTCACGGGGCCGAATGTCCTGATGTGCCCCTCCGGATCGGCATAGCCGAACGGAATGAGGGCGACGGGGAGCCGGGCGGCCCCGGCCGGCTGCGATGGGTAGTAGATGTCCATCGCGAGGTCTTCGTGCCCGGTGTTGTAAGTGATGTTGCGCACGACCACGTCATCCGTGCCCGCCATCCGGTACCGCACCGTCTTCTTCGCGATCTCGCGGATCTGCTCCTCACGGGTCTTGTCCTGTTCGCTCATAGACATGCCTTGAGAAACACAAAAGCCGCCGGGCAGGATGCCGCGACGGCTTCGCGTCGACGTTGAATGTGTGGTGCAGGCCTTCAGGCCTGCCGCGCTGTCTGGTGGTGCCCGGCGACTATAGGCGATCGTCGACGGTCAGTGCAACACCCCGCTGTGATCGTGGTCCACGTACGAGCCACAGAGGCGCAGAGAGTAGTTTCAGGCAGACCTGAAGGTCTGCACTACAACTGCGTACGCGAGCCGCAGTGGTCGGCGTCGCGTGTTTCCACGCCGATCTTCGTGTTTGCAGGAACCGATGCCGCGGATCGCGACGGTCAGGTCCGCCTGAAGGCGGACACTACGTACGGGGGACTACTACGCGGTGGCGGTTTTATCCTGATTCCAGCTCAGGACGAACCAGATGGCGATACCGATGGCGGGAAGCGCCGTGATGAGCCAGAAGCCTTCGGTGTACCGATGCTGGTTGAAGAGCGGGCCGAGGAACTTGAGCAGGACGTAGTTGACGAGCGCCCACGAGCCGGACGCGATGCCGGACATCAGCGCCGCCTGTTCGCGCGGATACGTGTAGGCGCCGACCTTGAGCGCCACCATCTGGAACCCGCCGCCGATGAACGCCGCCCACGAGATGACGAGCATCGCCAGGCCGACCGACGTCGTTGACGTCGTGAAGCCGAACGCGATCGACAGCACGGTCAGCAGCACGAACATGCCGACCGGGCGACGGTTGTCGGTGGCGTACGTGTCGGCCGCCCAGCCCCAGAAGAAGTAGCCGACGCCCCAGGCGAGCGGTGGCATCCAGAGGATGCGTCCGAGCTCGGCTTGCGTGACGCCGAGTCCGCCGACGCTGGAGGCGGCGCTCAGGTAGAGCGGGATGACGGCGAGAATCGGTCCTGGCGCAATTGCCGGCAGGGCATAGCTGAAGACGAGCGCCCAGAAGCGGCGCTCGAGCGGGTTCGGCCACGACAGCTTTTTCGCCTTCGGTGCGCCGCCGACGAGAAACGGCGGGCGCGCGATGATGGCCCAGATAATCAGCCAGGTCATGCCCAGGGCGCCGGTGACCAGAAACGACGCGCGCCAGCCGTACTTGAGCGCAATCGGCACGGCGATGAGCGGAGCCGCGACGCCGCCGAGCGTGCCGCCGGAAAACGACAGCGCAAGCGCGCGGCCGCGGCGATCGGCCGGCAGCGACTCCACGGCCGTGCGCATGCCGCCGGGGAAGGTCGCACCCTCGCCGAATCCGAGCAGGCCGCGCGCAATCGAGAACCCGAGGAGCGTTGTCATGCCCGCGTGCGACATGCTCGCCGCCGTCCACAGCCCGACGGCCATCAGCATCCCGATGCGCAGGCCGATCGAGTCGAGAATCGATCCCCAGACGGGATTCGCGAGCGTATAGGCGAGGAAGAAGTAGCCGTTCACGTCGGCGAAATCCTTCGCCGTCATGCCGGTCTCTTTCAGAATTGTCGGAGTGAGCGATCCGAGGACTTGCCGATCGACGAAGGAGAGCCACGAGCAGAGGGCCATGCCGAGGCATGGAATCCACATGCGCCAATCGAGCCCGCGGGAGGTTGCGACCGGAGCAGCAGTGGCCATGGGGCCCTCCGAATGTGGTCAGTGCGTCATCTGGTCACCTGGTCAGTGATTCGTTCATTGACCAGGCGACCGGATGTTCAAATGCCGATGTTCGCCTAGGCGGCCGGCGGATTCATGGCCGCCATGACCGCGGCTTTGTTCTTCGCCAGCCACTCATCGAAGGTCTGAAGCGCGCCGCCCGTGAGCTTGCGCGTCTCTTCGACGCTGCGCACGGCGTTCACTTCCTTCTCGAAGTCGCGGTAGACCTGGAACATGTTGCCGTATTCATCGGCGCCGGGGAAGCCGAAGCTGCGGAACAGGTTCGCATCGAGCGCGGTGTACTGCACCGGGCCGAGCCCCGTGCCCTTGGCGAGCTTCTCGCTCATGTCCTTGAACGAGACGTGTTCTCCCGCAATCGCGACGGTCTTGCCGATGTACTGCGAGCCGGCCTTGAAGATGCCGTACGCCGCCTTGCCGATGTCGTCCTTCGCGATGCCGGCGAGCTTGGCGTCGCCCATCGGGAACGCCCAGCTGTAGACGCCCTTGTCGTCCTTCTTCGGCGCGAGGCCGAACAGGTACAGGTTGTCCCAGTAGAACGACACCATGAAGTAGGTGGTGGGCAGGCCCGCGAAGTGCGCGTTCGCTTCGGCCTTGGCGTCGAAGTGCGGCACGCGGTACTTGCCCTGGAGCATCGGCATGCGCGTGTCGTCGGCTTTCATCAGCTTGCGCGTGTCTTCGAGCGTCGACCAGATGACGTGCTTCACGCCGGCGGCCTTCGCGGCCTCGGCGATGTTCTTGGCCTGGGCGATTTCCTTCTCGCCGGAGAAGTGCTCCCAGAAGTTCGTGACCGCGAACACGCCGTACACGCCGGCGAATGCCTTCTTCAGGCTCTCGACGTTGTCGAGATCGCCCGCGACGACTTCCGCGCCCTTCGCGGCCATGGCCTTCGCTTTGTCTTTCGAGGGGTCGCGCGTGATGGCGCGCGCCGCAAAGCCGCCGTTCGGGTCGGCGAGGATCGCCGACACGAGGCCGCTGCCCTGCGAGCCCGTCGAGCCGAGCACTGCGATGATCTTCTTGTCAGCCATGAGTTACTTCGCTCCGATTTCTTTGCGGACGATGGCGGCGCCTTCGGTCAGCGCGCGCAGCTTCATCTTCGCGACCATGCGCGCCAGCGGCTTCATGCCGCAGTCCGTGCTGAGCGTGACCTTGTCGGCCGGCACGGCCTTCAGCACCTCGCGGATGCGGGCGGCCACCTGCTCGGGTCTCTCAATCGCGTTCGTGCGGATGTCGAGCACGCCGCACTGCACGCCCTGGTTCTTCGGCAGGTTCTTCAGGAAATCCACGCCCGCCATGTCGCGGTTGGCGTAGTCGAGCACGAACTCGTCGATGCCCGCGGTGCCGAAGAAATACGGCAGCACCGTCTGGTAGCCCTGTGGGAAGTTCGCGCTGAGGATGTCATTGCCCCACGCGTTGCCGAAGCAGAAGTGCCAGCCGATCTTCGCGTCCACGCCGTCGCAGCACATCTCGACGGACTCGCGAATCCACTTGTAGTCGTCCTTGTTGCCCGTGAAGAGCGGCAGCCACGCGCCGAGGTCTTCGAACTGGAGGTACTTGGCGCCCGCGGCGACGAGGCTCTTCATCTCCGCGTTGAAGATGGGGCAGAGCGCCATCGTGAGGTCCTTGGCGTTCTTGTAGTGCTGGAAGTAGACGTGCCACGCGAGGTTCGCCGGGCCGGCGCCGACCGACACCTTGACGGGCACTTTCGCGTGCTTGCTCGACACCTTGTACAGATCGGCGAGGCGAATCGGACCGTGGGTCACGGGGCCGCTGTTGATGACGCCGCCCCAGTCGTCCATGATCGCCTTGCCCTGGCTGGCCGGCTGGCCCACGCCGGAGGGATGCGGCTCGCGCGCGTGCTCGAAGCCGCCGATGCGCTCATACATGTACCAGCAGAACGAGCCGATGACGCCGACGTAGTCGTCGTACCACATGTTGCCGTCGGTGACGACGTCGAGGCCCGCCTCTTCCTGATCCCGGATCACGGTCGCCACGGCGTCGTCGTACGCCTCTTCGTGCTGCACTTCCTTGAACGCGACGCGGACGTCACGGCCCAGCAACTGGTGCTTGAACCAGTGCGGACGCGGATAGGAACCAACCATCGTGGTCGGAAGGATTCTGTCGACAATCTTGGTGGACATTCTGTCTCCTGAAATTAAAGATGGCGAGCGGGTTCGGATGCTATCTGAGGCCGAACTAGACGTCAAGCGTCACGAAGGGTTACGATTCGCAGATATGACCACCGCAACCTCCAAGTCTGCCGATCTCACGATCGGGACTGAACGGTTGATGCACATGTACAGGCAGATGGTCGCCATCCGCCTGTTCGAAGAGCGCGTCAACGACCTCTATACGCGGGCGCTCATGCCGGGCCTCGCACATTTATATATAGGTGAAGAAGCGATCGCCTGCGGCATCTGCGAGGCGCTCCGCAACGACGACTACGTCACCAGCACCCACCGTGGCCACGGCCACTGCCTGGCCAAGGGGGCGTCCCCCGACCGCATGTTCGCCGAGCTGCTCGGCAAGGAAGCCGGCTACTGCAAGGGCAAGGGCGGGTCGATGCACATTGCCGACCCCGACACCGGCAACCTCGGGGCCAATGCCATCGTCGGCGGCAGTGCCGGCATTGCGACAGGCGCCGCGTACGCGGCGAAGTACCTCAAGACGGGCCAGGTGGCCGTCTGCTTCTTCGGCGAAGGCGCGCTCGGCCAGGGGCTGCTCTATGAGGAGCTGAACCTCGCGCAGCTCTGGAAGCTGCCGGTCATCTTCTGCTGCGAGAACAACGGCTATAACGAGTACACGCACTTCTCGGAATCGACCGCAGGCGACGTCGCCAAGCGCGCCGAAGCGTTCGGCATGCTGCACAAGACCATCGACGGCCAGAACGTCCGCGAGGTGTTCACCACCGCGTCGGAGCTCATCGATCGCGCCCGCAAGGGCGAAGGCCCGGCCTTCCTGCAGTGCATCACCTATCGCTACCACGGCCACCACGTCGGCGATATCGCCCGCGCCTACTACCGTCCGAAAACGGAAGAGCAGGAGTGGGTCACCGAGCGCGATCCCATCACGCTCCACGGCGAGTGGATGATGGCGAACAAGGTGGCGACGCGCGAGCAGCTCGACGCCGTGCAGGCCGACCTGATTAAAGAGATGGACGCCGCCATGGAGTGGGCGATTGCCTCTCCGTATCCCGACCCGAGCCGTGTGACGGAGGACATCTATGCTTGATACCGCGACCTCCGTCAGAGAGCTGTCGTTCGGCGACGCGATTAAAGAAGCGATCGCTCAGGAAATGCGCCGCGACCCGCGCGTCGTCCTCATGGGTGAAGACGTCGCGGAGGCGGGCACCACGTTCAAGGTCCTCACGGGCCTGGTGGACGAGTTCGGCAAGGACCGCATCATCGACACGCCGATCTCGGAAGCGGGCTTCTCCGGCATCGGCGTCGGCGCCGCGATGGCCGGCATGCGGCCGATCATCGACATCATGTTCGGCGACTTCCTGACGATCATCATGGACCAGATGGTCAACCAGGCCGCCAAGATCCACTACATGTCGGGCGGCAAGTGGAAGGTCCCGATGGTCTTCCGCTGCACGATGGGCGCGACGCGCCGTTCGGCCGCGCAGCACTCGCAGTCACTCCACGCGTGGCCCAGCCACATTCCCGGCCTGAAAGTCATCGTCCCCTCAACGCCGTACGACGCGAAAGGCCTGTTCAAGGCCGCCGTGCGCGACGACAACCCGTGCGTCATCTTCGAGCACAAGATCAGCTACCGCAAGGTCAAGGGCCCGGTGCCGGAAGACGACTACGTGATTCCGCTCGGCGTCGCCGACGTGAAGCGCGAAGGCAAGGACATCACGATCATCGCGACGAGCAGCATGGTGCAGACCGCGCTCGCCGGCGCGAAACTGTGCGAGGAAGTCGGCATCGACGTCGAAGTGGTCGATCCGCGGACGATGTGGCCGCTCGATGAGAAGACGCTCATCGAGTCGGTGAAGAAGACATCGCGCTGCATCGTCATGGACGAAGGCTACGGGCGCTACGGCGTCTCGGCCGAGCTCGGGCAGGTCGTGTCCGAAGGCGCGTTCTACTACCTCGACGCGCCGGTCACGCGCCTGTGCGCGATGCACGTGCCGATTCCGTTCTCGCCGTCGCTCGAGGACACGACCGTCCCGAGCGACAAGGACGTCGTGAAGCTGGCGCAGCAACTCTGTAAACGTACGTAGCGTCCGGCTTTCGCCGGACGTCCGCCTGAAGGCGGACGCTACGATTGGGAATCTGGGAGAAACGATGGGTCTGAAAACTTACGGCACGATGGCGGTCGACTGGGAAGAGCGCATCAATTTCGACCGGCTGCGTACGGAGCGGCTGGCGCGCGCCAAGGAGCATCTCGAGAAGTCGGAGATGGGGTCGCTCCTGTGCTTCGACATGAACAACGTGCGTTACATCTCGGCCACGCACATCGGCACGTGGGCGCAGGACAAGATCAGCCGCTTCACGCTGCTCTCGCGCGGCGCTGAGCCCATCCTGTGGGATTTCGGCTCAGCCGCCCGCCATCACGCGCTGAACTGCTCGTGGCTCGGCGAGCGCTCGCGCGCGGGCATTCCGCTGATGCGCGGCGCGATGTCGCCCGAGATGGGTCGTGCCGAGGACGTCGCCAAGAAAATCAAGGTCGAGCTCGAGAAGCTCAACCTCCACAAGGAACCGGTCGGCGTGGACGTCGTCGAGCCGGCCGTCCTGTTCGCGCTCCAGAAGGAAGGCTTGAAGATCGTCGACGGGCAGGAGCTCATGAGCAACGTCCGCGTCATCAAGACGCAGGACGAGATCTCGCTCCTCAATCACTCGGCCGCGATGGTCGATGCCGCCTATCACGATCTCTACAAGGCGATGAAGCCGGGCATGCGCGAGAACGAGGCCGTCGGCCTCGTCGCCAAGCGCCTCTACGATCTCGGATCGGAGTACGTCGAAGGCGTGAACGCGATCTCCGGCGAGCGCTGCAGCCCACACCCGCACGTGTTCTCGGATCGCATGCTGCGGCCCGGCGACCCGGTCTACTACGACATCCTGCACTCCTACATGGGCTACCGCACGTGCTACTACCGCACGTTCGCGATCAGCTCGGCGTCGCGCGCGCTGAACGACGCGTACAAGCGCTGCCGCGACTACCTCGACGCGGCGATCGAGCTCGTGCGTCCGGGACGGACGACGGCCGAGATCGCGTCGGTGTGGCCGAAGGCGCAGGAGTTCGGGTTCCCGAACGAAGAAGCGGCGTTCGCGCTCCAGATGGGCCACGGCATCGGCCTCGCGATCTGGGAAAAGCCGATGATCAGCCGCTTGGTCTCGCTCGAGCACTCGTACGAGATCAAGCCGGGCATGGTGTTCGCGCTCGAAACGTTCTGGCCCAGCAAGGACGGCTGGAGCGCGGCGCGCATCGAAGAAGAAGTCGTCGTCACGCCGACGGGCCACGAGATCATCACGCGGTTCCCGGCCGAGAAGCTGCTCGTCTGCGGCGCGCCGTACGTGACCGTCGACGGCCCGCTCGAGACGACGCGCGAGCTCGAGCCGGAACCCAACCAGGACGTCGTCAACATGATCGCGGCCTCCGCGAGGTCCGAGGTTGGCGCCCGGTAATCCGGGGAGCCTGCTCGCGATTCAGATCGGCCGCAAGGCCGCGGCACGACTGGAGTCGGTCGCCGAAGCGAGAGCCGTGCCCGGGAAGGGCCTCGAAGGCGACCGTTACTTTCTGGGAAGGGGCCACTTCTCCTGGAAAGTGTGGCGCACCGGGCACCAGTTGACGCTGATCGAGAGCGAGACGATTGCGGCGCTCGAGCGCGAGCATGGCATCACGTTGAGTCCGGTGGAGACGCGCCGCAACCTCGTCACGAGCGGCGTGTCGCTCAACGATCTGGTCGGGAAGACATTTCGCGTTGGAGCCGTGCGCATGAAGGGCGTCCGGCTCGCCGAACCCTGCGATCACCTCGAACGGCTGACGCAGCCGGGCGTGACGAAGAGCCTCGTGCATCGCGGCGGCCTGCGGGCCGACATCCTCGACGACGGAGTGCTTCACGTGGGAGACGCAATCGTCCTGGCCCCTGACCTCTGACCTCATACTTGGATCACTGACTATGGCGATTAGCGTTGTGATGCCCGCTCTTGAGATGGCTCAGGAGACCGGCAAGCTTGTGTCCTGGAAAAAGAAGGCAGGCGACTCGGTCAAGAAAGGCGAGTTGCTCCTCGAAGTCGAAACCGACAAGGCCGTCGTCGAGATCGAAGCGTCGGGCGACGGCATCCTCGGCGGCATCACCGCGCAGGCCGGCGCCGTTGTTCCTGTCGGCCAGACGATCGCGTGGCTGCTGAAGCCGGGCGAGCAACCGCCAACGTCCACAGCGGCGGTTCAGACAGGACGCACGGGCGCTGGTTCGATGCAGCAGCCGGCCGCAGCGGCGGCGCCTGTCGCAGCGGCGCCCGATCCGCTGGCGGTGGCCGCGGCGCGCGGCATCCGCATCTCGCCGAAGGCGCGACGGCTCGCCAAGGAACACAACGTCGACATCACGCGCATCAAAGGTACCGGCCCCGGCGGAGAAATCATCGCCGAGGACGTGCTGGCGGCGAAGGGCAAGGCTCCCGCAGCCGCCGCACCGCGCGCTGCGGCGCCGGCGGCAATCCCGCAGACGTCAACAGAGATCGGCGCGCTCAGCTCGATCGGCAAGATCATGGCCGAGCGGACGACGCAGAGCTGGACGACGGCGCCGCACTTCTTCGTGTCGCGTGAGGTGGATGGGACCGCGCTCGTGGCGGCGCGAAAGAAGTTCGGGCCGGACGTCGAGCGCACGCGCGGCGTGAAGCTGACGTACACCGATCTTCTCACCGCGATCGTCGCGAAGACGCTGCGCAAGCATCCGCGCATGAACGCGAGCTGGACCGGCGATTCGATCAAGGCGAACGCGGACGTCAACGTCGGCCTCGCCATGGCCGTCACCGACGCCGTTGTCGTCGGCGTCGTGCCGAAGACAGACGGACTTGGCCTCGGCGACATCGCGGTCCGTCGCGGCGATCTCACCGAACGGGCGCGGACGAACAAGCTGTCGCCGTCGGACATCACGGGTGCGACGTTCACGATCAGCAATCTCGGGATGTATCACGTGGACTCGTTCACGGCGATCATCGTGCCGCCGCAGGCGGGGATTCTGGCTGTCGGCGCGATGACCGATCGCGTCGTGCCGGTGCCGGGCGGCATCGGCGTCCGGCCGATGATGACGATCACGCTGTCGTGCGACCACCGCGTGCTCGACGGCGCACGCGGCGCCGCGTTCATGCACGACCTGGTCGAAAACCTCCTCGCCGCCGACAACGTCCTCTCGTAACGTCCAGCTCTCGTAGCGTCCGGCTCTCGTAGCGTCCGGCTTTAGCCGGACGTCCGCCTGAAGGCGGACGCTACGGTCGTCGGATCGACGGTCGTCGGATCGACGGTCGTCGTATCGCCGTCAACACTTCCTCGGCCGAGTAGACCAGCATGTGGGTCACCCGGCCGTTGCTGTCTTTCACGAACTCGTACGTCCCGAGCAGCCGCGGCGAGAACGACGTCTGCGACAGCGGAATCATCGGGATCCTGCCTTTGCCGCCCATGTCGAGGAACAGCGAATCGCCGTCGAGCGTGACGGTGAAGACCTGCCGCGCCCGTCCCACGATCGGCGCCCGCGAGTCCGTTACTTCGTAGACGCCGACATAGGTCGCCAGAGTCGCGCGCGGGACGACGACGGTCTTTTCCTGTTCGGTCCGACCAACCAGGTGCGCGCGATCCTTCTCGTTCTCGCAGACGTATTCGATGAGCTCGTTGTCTGCTGACAGCGTCCCGCCCGCCGAGAGCGTCAGCGGCTTCGCATAGACCGTGGGATCGTTGAGCGTGACTTCCAGATCCATGTGGCCGATATCGTGCCGGCGGAACCGCTCCGTCATGCGCAGCGCTTCGCTGTGCGGATGGCCGGCGAAGTCGAGCCACGTGCGGTCGTTGAAACCGGCGCTGTCGACGACGAGCGTGTCGCCGTCCCAGCGGCCGATGGAGTAGCCCATCCACGTGGGATTGGGATCCTTCGGCATCTGACGGCCGTCGAGGAAGATCTGCCGATAGGAGAGATCCTCGAAGAGGATGACGATGAGTGTCGGCGTTTGAATGATTTTTGACAGACCGCCGCGCGTGATGTGGCGCGGGCCACCGGGCAGGCAACCGGTGATCTCCGGATCGTCCTTGCCGAAATCCCCGAGGCGCTTGCGCGACAGGGCTTCCGCCCATGGTTGGACGTCGGACTGCGCCAGGTCGGCCGTGATGTTGGCCGCGTAGCCGATCTCAATGCCGAGCTGCCACAGGCCCGAGAGATCGGGGTGGCCGTCGGCAGCGCGCGGCGTCGCGGCGGAAAGGTTCGGCTTGCCGTTTGCGTCGCGTGGAATTCCCGCGGTAGGCGTCTTCAGCCACTGTGCGGACGCAGGCGATGCTGCGAGGGCCAGTATGACGGCGATACCGAATCGGTTCATGGGTAGAGCCTACCGTATAATCGCAGCCTCCAATGCATCGCGGAATTCCGTTCGTGCTCGTATTTGTGCTGGCTGCGCGAGCGGCCGCGGCACAGGCGCCGGCCAGTCCTGCAAGTGGTGACGTGGCCAGCGGAACGGGGCTGTTTCAGACGCGCTGCGCCGACTGCCACGGCATCGACGCCAAGGGCGTGCACGGCCCCGACCTGACCGTCGTGTTCGCCAACGGCGCCACTGACGACCGGGTGTTCCAGACGATCCGCCTCGGCGTCCCCGGCACGGAGATGCCCGCGAGCAACGCGCCGGACGTCGAGCTTCGCGCCATCGTCGCGTACCTCCACACGCTCAGCCCGTCGACGAATGAACCCGCGAGCGGCAATGTCGCGAACGGCGAGCGGATCTTCTCCTCGTCGTGCGCGAGTTGTCACCGCGTGAACGGACGCGGCGGCGCGCTCGGTCCCGATCTCTCGCGCATCGGCGCCAGCCGATCGCGCGCGCTGCTCACGCGCGAGGTTCGCGACGCGAGCGCGGTCATCGCGCCTGGCTATCAGCCGGTGACGCTCGTGAAGACAGACGGCCAGCGGATTCGGGGCGCGCGGAAGAACGAAGACGCGTACTCGATCCAGATCATGGATACGCGCGAGCAGCTTCAGGGATATCGCAAGGCCGATCTGCGCGAGGTGATCGCCGAGAAGAAGTCGCTGATGCCGGACTTCACGGCCGATCGCCTGAAGGACGGCGACCTCGCGGATCTCGTCGGGTACCTGTCGACGCTCCGCGGCGCCGGCCCGGTTGCCGCCGCGACGGCGTCCACCGGCGGCGTGACGTCACGGGATTTGCTCGACGGCTTCAGGAATCCGACGCGCTGGCTGCATTACTCGGGCGACTACACGGGGCAGCGTCACAGCCCGCTGACGCAGATCACGCCGCAGAACGTGAATCGCCTGTCGCCGCAGTGGACCTTTCAGGCGGACACGATCGCGCTGACCCGCGGTTTCGAAGCGACGCCCCTCGTGGTTGACGGCGTGATCTACATGACTGGCCCGAACGGCAGCGCCTGGGCGATCGACGCGCGCACCGGCCGCCAGTTCTGGCGCTATCGGCGTCCGAACTCGCCGGACCTGACCGCTGGCGCGGTCTATCCCGTCAACCGCGGATTCGCGATCCTGGGCGATCGGCTCTTCATGGTCACGCTCGACGCCCACGTCCTGGCGCTCGACACCAGGACGGGCGCCGTGATGTGGGATGCGATCCTCGAGGACTACAAGGCCGGCTACGCCGCGACGCCGGCGCCGCTCGTCGTAAAAGACAAAGTCATCGTCGGATCGTCAGGCGGCGAGAATCCGACGCGCGGATTCATTCAGGCGTTCGACGCGATGACAGGGAAGCCGCTCTGGCGCTTCTACACGATCCCGAATCCCGGCGAGAAGGGCAGCGAGACGTGGCCGTCGCCCGGCGTGATGATCCGCGGCGGTGCCGCCGCGTGGGTGACCGGGTCGTACGACCCCGAGCTCAACCTTGTCTACTTCGGCACCGGCAACCCGAATCCGGATTACTACGGCGCCGAGCGCAAGGGCGACAACCTCTATACCTGTTCGATCGTCGCGCTCGATGCCGACACCGGGCAGCTGAAGTGGTACTACCAGTTCACGCCGCACGACACGCACGACTGGGATTCGGATCACATTCCGGTGCTGGCTGAAGTCCGCATCGGCGGACAGCCGCGAAAAGTCGTGATGGTCGCCAATCGCAACGGCTTCTTCTACGCGCTCGATCGGGCGACAGGGAAGCTGCTCGTCGCCAAGCCGTTCACCGGCACGAACTGGGCGCGCGAGATCGGCGCCGACGGCCGGCCGATCGTCCTCGACGAAGACGGCACGAAGAAATGTCTGCCCGATTTCTGGGGCGGCACGAACTTCATGCCGCCGTCGTACGATCCGGCGCTGAATCTGTTCTTCGTCACCGCGCGGGAAACGTGCGTCACGTATTTCCCGGTGAAGCCGGAGATCAAGGTCGGGCAGCCCTCGGTCGGCGGCGGCGTCCGCCGCGTCGCCGATCGCATCTTCGACTACGGGGCGCTGCGAGCCATCGATCCTTCCACCGGCGATCGCAAGTGGGAGCTGCGCTACGCGACGCCGTCGCTCTCAGGCGTCATGTCCACGGCGTCGGGGCTGGTATTCGCCGGGGATAATGAAGGAAACTTCATGGCCGTCGACGGGCGCAGCGGCAGGCCGTTGTGGCATTATCCGACCGGCGCGTCGATCTGGGGCGCGGCCGCGACGACCTACATGCTCGACGGCCGGCAGTATGTGTTGATTCCGTCAGGAACGAACCTGACTGCGTTCGCGTTGCCGTAGGCGTTTGGTAGCGTCCGGCTTTAGCCGGACGTCCGCCTGAAGGCGGACGCTACGTGCGGACTGGAGACTCGGAATGAAGAAATTCTCGATCGCATTGATCGCATTGCTGGCCGCGGCGCCCGTGTCCGCACAGTCGAATCTGTCGGGCGTGTGGAACAACCTCGGCATCCTGAACGAGGACTGGCCGGACCGGCTGCCCGGGCCTGAGCTCGGCGACTACGCCGGGTTGCCGGTCACCGACGCCGTCCGCGCGCGCGCGGACGCGTGGGACGCCTCGCTCATCACGCTGCCGGAATATCAGTGCCGCGTGCACCCGTCCGACTACGTCTCGAGCTTCGCGGGTCTGCGGATCTGGGAAGAGCGCGATTCCGCGTCGCAGCAGCTCATCGCGATCCACACGCATCACTTCGCGTGGGGCACCGAGCGGACGATCTGGATGGACGGCCGTCCGCATCCGCCCGAATACGCGATGCACACGGCCATGGGGTTCTCGACGGGCAAGTGGGACGGCGACAATCTCGTCGTGACGACGACGCACCTGAAGGAAGGGTGGACGCGCCGCAACGGCCTGACGCGCAGCGACTCGGCGACGGTGACGGAACACTTCATCCGTCACGGCGACACGATGACCCTCGTCATCTCGGTCGTCGATCCGAAGTACTACACGGAGCCGGTCGTCCGCTCGCGCGACTACGAATACGAGGTGAACGGCGACATCGGGGCGTATCCGTGTGAATCCGTCGAGGAGATCGATCGGCCGAAAGGCGCGATTCCGCACCACCTGCCGGGTCAGAATCCGTTTCTCGGCGAGTACGCGAAATCGCACGGCATTCCGCCTGCGGCCGCCCGCGGGGGCGCCGAGACGATGTATCCGGAATACCGGAAGAAGCTCAGGGACATGATGAAGGACGGAGGAAAGTAGTGACGCGCGCCAAATTCAACATCGCATTTGCGGCGCTGGCGCTCGCGACGCTCGGCGGCCTCGCCGTCTTCGCGCAGCAGCAGAACTTCGATAACGTCGAAGTCCACCTGCAGAAGGCGCAGGGCAACATCTACATGCTCGTCGGCGCGGGCGGCAACGTCACCGTGCAGATCGGCAGCGACGGCGTGCTGCTCGTCGACACGCAGTACGCGCCGTTGTCGAACAAGATCCTCGCGGCCGTCCGCACGCTGTCGCAGGGGCCGCTGCGCTACATCATCAACACGCACAGCCATCCCGACCACGTCGGCGGCAACGAGAACCTGAAGAAGGCGGGCGCGACGATTGCCGGCGGCAACGTGGCTGGTGACATCGGCGACGCGGCGCAGGGTGCGCAGATTCTGGCCCACCTCAACGCCTACAAGCACATGAGCGCTCGCGTGAACGGGCAGTTCGCGACGCCGCCCGCGGCGTGGCCGACCAGCACGTTCCTCGGCGACGACAAGAAGCTGTACTTCAACGGGGAAGGCGTGCACATCATCCACCAGCCGTCCGCGCATACCGATGGCGACAGCCTCGTGTTCTTCAGGAAGTCCGACGTCATCAGCGCCGGCGATCTCTTCGTGACCGGCGGGTATCCCTTCATCGATCTCAATGCGGGCGGAAACATCCAGGGCATCGTGGCCGGCCTCAACCGGATCGTCGACATGTGCATTCCGGTCTACGGGCAGGAAGGCGGCACGATGGTCATCCCCGGACACGGGCGCCTGTCGGACGTCGGCGACGTGATCAACGTCCGCGAGATGGTCACGATCGTCCGCGACCGCGTGCAGGACATGGTCAAGAAGAACATGACGCTCGACCAGGTGAAGGCCGCGAAGCCGACGCGCGACTACGACACTCTCTATAACGAGCCGGGCTCGTTCGTCACCGGCGATGCCTTCGTCGAAGCCGTCTACAGGAGCCTGAAAAAGTGACCCGCCACATTCTGCGATTTGGTGGATTTGGTGCGCTGGCGATTGCGCTCGCCAGCGTCAGCGTGTCGGCGCAGCTCCGGGGCCGCGACGTGAGCACGCTCGATCCCGCGAACGCCCAGGCCGGCCGCGGCGGGCCGGCCGCGAAGACGCCGAAAGACGCGGCGCCCATCGATCTCACCGGCTACTGGGTGTCGATCGTGTCCGAAGACTGGCGCTTCCGGATGCTGACGCCGCCGAAGGGCGACTTCCCGAATTTCCTGTTGAACCCCGAAGGGACAAAGCTCGCCAACGCGTGGGATCCGGCGAACGACGAGGCGGCCAAGGACCACTGCAAGGCGTACGGCGCGCCCAACATCATGCGCGTGCCGGGCCGCTTCCACATCACCTGGGCCGACGATCGCACGCTCAAGATCGACACCGATGCCGGGCAGCAGACGCGTCTCCTGAAATTCGCGCCGGTGACCGGCCCGGCCGGTCCGCCGTCGCGCCAGGGCAACTCAGTGGCGAAGTGGGAACGTAAGGCGCTACGCGTGGACACGTCGAACCTGCTGCCGAGCTACGCGCAGTACAACGGCGTGCCGCTCAGCGAGAAGACGACGATGTACGAGTACTTCGACGTCATCAAGGAGCCGGGCGGAGAAATCTGGCTCATCGACGACTCGGTCATCACCGATCCGACGTATCACGTCCGCAGCATCAAGCGCAGCACGCACCTGCGAAAGCAGGCGGATGACAAGGGCTGGGACCCCCAGCCGTGCATGGTGCGATAGCGGCTCGCGAATCTATGAAGTCGCGATCTATGATTTGGTGAGCTATGCCGCTCTACGAGTACGTATGCCGGGCGTGCAAGCACGAGTTCGAGGCGTTGGTGCGGGCGCAGGATCCCGCACCCGCGTGTCCGTCGTGCAAGAGCGCGGATCTCGAACGCCTGCACTCCGCATTCGGCCTGGCGTCGGAAGACATGACGCGGGCGAACGTCAAGAAAGAGCGCAAACGCCGGCTCCCTCAGCATCGTGCCGAACAGAACGAAGAGTATCAGCACGCACTGAAGGAACATCTCCACGACGACTGACCCGTACGTGGACGTACGTGGACCCGCACGTAGCGTCCGCCTTCAGGCGGACGTCCGGCTAGAGCCGGACGCTACGAGAGCTTACTCTTCAGGAACGACGTCACCTCGGGCCAGATTGTGGCCGCGAGTGTTTCGTTGAGCGTCCCGAGCGCGTTGTGCGGTCCCATGAACGCGTGCCCGGTTCCCGGGTGCACCTTCAGCGTCACGTCCTTGCCCATCTTGCGCAGCTTCTTCTCGAGCGCGTGCGCCGCCGCGGGAGGGAAGAAGCTGTCGTTCTCGGCCATGTGTCCGCTGACTGACGCCGTGAGCGTCGACCAGTCCGGCTCCGCGCTGCCCTGCGGGAATCCGTAGAAGGGCACCACCGCCTTCACCTTGTCGCCGCGGTTGGCGGCGATGATGAACGACAGCATCCCGCCCATGCAGAAGCCGACGACGCCGATGCCTTTGCCGGTGACGTCCTTGCGGCCCGCCAGATAATCCACGGCGCCGCTCATGTCGCGGCCCGCGCGGTCGGGCGGCAGCGTGTTCATCAGGTGCGCGGCCTTGTCCATCTCGGTGTGCCCCGCGACCTTGCCGTGATAGAGGTCCGGCGCCAGCGCGACGAACCCGGCGGCGGCCACCTTATCCGCCATCTTCTTCAGGTCGGCGTCGACGCCCCACCATTCCTGGATGACGAGGACGCCCGGCCCCGAGCCGCTCGGCGGCTTCACGAGATAGCCTGTCGCGTTGTGTCCGTTGCTCTTGAATTCAACTGTTTCAGACATTGAAAACCTCGGGGTTAAGAAGATTCGGCGGACGCTGTCCCGTCAGGCCGGCGATGCAGTTCGTCACGGCCATGTTCGACATCTTCAGCCGCGTCTCGGACGTCGCGCTTGCGATGTGCGGCGCCAGCACGGTGTTCGGCAGCTTCGTCAATCCCGGTGCCGGCATCGGCTCGTTTTCGTAGACATCAAGCCCTGCCGCGAAAATCCGCCCGGCTTTCAGCGCCTTGACGAGCGCCTTCTCGTCGACGACCGGTCCGCGTGAGGCGTTGATGAAGATCGCGCTCTTCTTCATGAGCGCCAGCTCTCTGGCGCCGATGTAGTGACGCGTTTCCGGAAAGAGAGGCAAGTGCAGCGTGACCACGTCGGATTCGCGCAGCAGGGTGTTCTTGTCGACGTACGACGCGCGGAATTCCTGTTCGACGGAGTCGGTCGCGCGGCTGCGGCTCGCGTAGAGGACTTTCATGTTGAAGCCCATCGCCCGCCTCGCCACGCCGCGGCCGATGCGGCCGAAGCCGCAGATGCCGATCGTCTTGCCGTAGATGTCCTGGCCGAGGAACTCCATCATCCGCCAGCGCTTCCACTTGCCGGCGCGGAACGTCCTGTCGGCGTTGACGAGACCCCGTGCAGCCGCAAGGATCAGGCACCAGGTGAAGTCGGCCGTCGTGTCGTCGAGGACGCCGGGCGTGTTCGTCATCATCACGCCGCGCTTCGTCGCTGCCGCCACGTCGAGGTTGTTGTAGCCCACGGCGACGTTCGACACGATCTTCAACTGCGGGTTCTTCTTCAGCACCTCGTCGTTGACGATGTCGGTCGCGAGCGTGACGACGCCGTCCTTGCCTTTCAGTTTCTGAAGCAGCTGCCGAGGACTGACGGGAACGTCCTTCTGGTTGCTCTCGACGATGAAATGCTGTTTCAGCCGCTTGACGGCTTCGTCCGAGATTTCACGCGTGACTAGAACTCTTGGTCTCGTCATGGCTCGCGAGTGATTCTAACTCGCAGCGCGCGCTTCGAGGACGACGATGCTCCGGCCCTGAACGGTGTGCGACTCCGTGACGGGCAGACCGGCCAGGCTCTCGATGGCGATGTCGTGCGGGGGATCGGCGCACGTGTCGATCGCCACGTGCCACGCCGCGTTCCCTGGCAATTCGAAGTCCAGCGGCTCCCAGAACATGTTCATCATCACGTGCAGATCCGGCGTCCCGCCGGTTCCGGCGATCGTGCACGCGAGTGCGCGCCCCTGCGGATCGTCGAAGCCAGGGCTGTGCAGTCGAGTGCCGTGCCAGGCGATGTCGGACCGCGTGTGAGCCCCCGGTACGCTGGTGTAGAACGCGGGTTGCCAGAGCGAAGCGTGTGCCTTGCGGAACGCAATCATCCGCTGCGCGAAGCGCAGGACTTCCTGATCGGTCTTCTCGACTGTCCAGTCGAACCAGCTCGTCGCGTTGTCCTGGTTGTAGGCGTTGTTGTTGCCTTTCTGCGTGCGCCGGAACTCGTCTCCGCCAAGCAGCATCGGCACGCCGCGTGACAGCAAAAGAATCGTCAGGCAGTTCTTGATCTGGCGCGTCCGAAGTCTCTGGATGGCGGGATCGGCGGTCGGTCCTTCGACGCCGCAATTCCAGCTGAGGTTCTCCTCGATGCCGTCCCGGTTGCCTTCGCCGTTGGCCTCGTTGTGCTTCTTGTTATACGAGACGAGATCGTTGAGCGTGAACCCGTCATGGACCGTGATGAAGTTGATGCTGTTCTCCGGCGTCTGTCCGCGCGCCTGGTAGATATCCGCACTGCCGCCAAGGCGTGACGCGATCGCCGCCGTCAGCCCGGGATCTCCTTTCACGAACCGCCGCACGTCGTCGCGATAGCGTCCGTTCCATTCGGCCCAGCGATCGCCGGGGAAATGCCCGACCTGATACAGCCCGGCTGCATCCCAGGCTTCGGCGATCATCTTCGTATCCGCCAGCGCCTCGTCCAATTCGATCTGCCAGATGACGGGCGGGTGCAGGAGCGGAGCGCCGTCTTCGCCTCTCGCCAGGATCGAGCCTTCGTCGAAGCGGAAGCCATCGACGTGCATGTCCTCGACCCAGTAGCGCAGGCAGTCGACGATGAACTTCTGCGGGAGCGGGTGATTGGCGTTGAACGTATTCCCGCAGCCGCTGTAATTCAGGTACGACGAAGGGTTCTTGGGGTCCAGCAGGTAGAACGTCGCGTTGTCGATGCCCCGAAAGGCGTACGTCGGTCCCTCCTCGTTGCCTTCATCCGTATGGGTGAACACGACGTCGAGAATCACTTCGATCCCCGCCTTGTGAAGCGCCTTGACCAGATCGCGGAACTCGTTGGCGTGCGACGTCCCGCGTCGATCGACACAGTACCCCGCGTGCGGACTGAAGAAGCCGACGGTGCTGTAGCCCCAGTAATTCCGGATGGTGTCTCCAGCCGGCGTGGCTGATACGACCGAATCGTCGAAGTCGAACACCGGCAGCAGTTCCACTGCCGTGATGCCCAGCGACTGCAGATACGGGATCTTTTCGATCATGCCCGCAAAGGTTCCCGGGTGCGAGACCCCCGCGCTCGGCGACCGCGTGAACCCGCCGACGTGCACCTCGTAGATGATCGATTCATGGATCGGCCGCTTCAGGGGCCGATCGCCTTCCCAGTCGTACGCCGACACGTCCACGACCGCGCAG
>Ga0153915_10000663_pt1 | contig 31700 bp, 24 predicted proteins | sample Opewatmetagenome_2_FD_107003 | JGI IMG/M metagenome (GOLD analysis project Ga0153915, IMG submission 107003) | Freshwater wetland microbial communities from Ohio, USA - Open water 3 Core 3 Depth 3 metaG | ecosystem: Environmental > Aquatic > Freshwater > Wetlands | place: USA: Ohio, Lake Erie... | reverse complement strand
GTAAAATAGGAATGGTGTTCCCGGCCTTGACACTCACATAATAAATTCAACACTGATTACATCAGTATTTTGGAAAATATCAAACGGAGGCAGTAATCAATGAAAAAAGTTCTTCCCGAAATGACCAGAAGGAAATTATTACAGACAGCGGCGGCATCCACCTTAGTGATGGGAATGCCGAATATCACCGGTTGTTCATCTCTTCCCCGGTATAAGCCGCAGGCCGGCGCCAAAGGGCAGGCGCTGTATCTCACGCACAGCGATGTTGTTGATGTTATCCATGGCGTAATTCTTCACGACCGGACGATTGCCATTCGAAACGGCGTCATTGAAGCAATTTACGATCAGCCGCCGGAAACGCGGGAAGGCGACAAAATCCTGGATTTAAAAAACAAGTTCGTCATCCCCGGTTTGATTGACGCGCATTGCCATGCGACCCTGCCCGGTGAAGGAGAGGTTAAGCCTTCGGGCCTTTTGACGATGATGAATCAGCTGAAAAGAAACTATATTCAGCAGATTAAACATGGCGTGACTACGATCCGCGATATGGGAGCGTTGCCGAAATTACTGCATGACTTTATCTCGCAAATAGAAAAGGGCAAGCTCATCGGTCCGCGCGTTGTTTACTGCAATTCATTCACAAATATTTACGGCGGCCACCCGGATATTGATCCTTCAAAAATCAGCATATTTTCACCGCTGGCGATGGCGTTTACCGGCGATACGAATTTATGGTTCAAAGACACAAAGGATCTGGAAGAAAAGATGCCGAAAAACAGTTGCTGCGGCGCGGCGTTTGTCAAGCTCACCATGGACAAAAAGTCCTGCCTGAGCGGAAAAGGCGAGATCCCTGTTTACACGGACGAACACTTGAAAATCATATTTGACTTCGCGCAAAAAAATAATATGGGGACAGCGGGACATATTCATACCAAATTCGGGTTCGACCGCGCCGTGCAATACGGCATCGGTTCGATGGAACATTCCATTGCCGACGCGGTGCTGACAGAAGAGGACATAACCGCAATGGCTAAAAAGAAGATCGCCATTGTTCCAACCATGACTATCGCGCAGATAATGGCCGCGCCGGAAGCCTACGATGAACTGCCCCCGAAATTCCGCACGGATTTCATTGACCGTGAAATAACCATCAGGCGCGAATTCTTTAATTCGTCGCTGGAAGATTACACGGAAACATCCATTCATGAGGGTAACATCGCCTGTCTGGAAAATTACCGGAAATACGGTTTGGGCAACTTATACGAAAAACGTAAATACATGGCAAATCCGGAAATCTATTTCAACATCCTGCTTGTCGGACCCCGTAATTTAAAGGCAATGAAAGACGCGGGCATTGTAATCGGTTGCGGCACGGACTCCGGAGTTCCTTTAGCTTATCACGGAACATTGTGGCGTGAAATGGAAATGCTGGGACGCATCGGATTTTCCAACTCCGAAATCCTGCAATGCGCCACGATCAACAACGCGAAGATTGTCGGAATGGGCGATAAGATAGGCTCCGTGGAGGCGGGGAAATACGCAGATCTGATCATACTACAGGAAAATCCGCTGGAAAAAATCGAGACCTGCCGCAAACCGCAAATGGTTATCAAAAACGGCGATGTTTACGATGTCGGCAAAATTGTGTTTAATGTATAGCGGCTTCTGTCTTGTTTGCGCCGGTTCAATCTTGCAAAGATTGAACCGGCAGTTATCAGCAGTTTGTAACTTTTGAGGATGCTTAGGCTGTAATAGTTCCGTCTTCGCGAAGATTTCCGGCGGCAAACATCAGGTCGCCCTGCTTGAAAACCATTTGCGGTTTTCTCAGAACACGGATGTCATCCAGCGGATTATTATTCAGCACCACCATATCCGCGTATTTCCCCGTTTCCAGAGAACCTGTTTTATCCGCCAGGCGAAGAATCTTAGCGTTGTTTATGGTCGCGCAGCGGATAATTTCTATGTTGGAGAAACCGGCCCGCTGCATCATTTCGTATTCCCTGTAGTTGCCGCCGAAATAACAGAAAGGCATGCCCGCATCAATGCCGCAGCCTATCAGGATACCGGCCTGATTCATTTTTTTGAGACTGACGCAACCGTTGAGGATCGTGTTAAAAAATATATCCGGACGGACGAGGAACTTCTTTTTCTCCCAGAGATTGTCTATCCCGTATTTTTTGTAGTCTTTCAGGGCGGCAAGATTAAGTTTGTGAATCGCGGGGTCGCAATGCTTTTCGGCCTCGCTGGCGAAATAATTCCTCCTCACTTCCAGTTCATACGCAACTTCCGGCGTGGCGTACTCATCGGGAAGTTTATCATAAGCTTCTTCCATCAGGAAGGACTGGCCTACTGTCAGGGTGGGCACGATGGCAATATTTCGTTTGGCCATCTTCAAAATGTCGTCATCGGATAGAACTGCGTCGCTGACAATGTGTTCGAGCGAATTAAAGGGATAATCCATCGCCCGGTCGAAACCGAATTTGTGCTGATTATGTCCCGAGACAGGCAGCCCCATTTTGTCGGCATAACGGAAGATGATATTCAGTTGTTCTTTTGTGTAAACGGGAATATTCCTGTTTTTCTTGCAGAATATACTCTTGTTATCCAGCGTCAATTTTATCAGGGAAGCGCCTTTGGCGTTTTCCACAAGGTCTTTTTCCATTTCAGCCGTATCTCTGAAATTGTTCATTATCATTCCGACAAATAAAGATGCGGGCCTGGCGAAAATATTCATGTCCGAAGGCGGAATATCGGGATGACTGCCCATGACGTTGAGAATGGAATTACAGTAAACGACACGCGGGCCGGGCATCTTTCCTTTTTCGATATCGCGGATAAACATATGCAGAAGGGTGGGGAAAGCTCCCATGTCTCTTACGGTGGTCACGCCGGATTCAATGGAAGATACAAAATTCTGTTTCTGCTGACGGGCGTGTTTCATGACATCCATCGCTCTCATGGAAAAAGTCGGAGATGCGGTGGTGTGACAATGACCGTCGATAAGGCCCGGTATAAGATACTTTCCTTTCAAATCAAAGACAAGGCACTGCTGGTTTTGCTGAGCTTCACCTGTTCCCTGAGCCGCTATATTTCCTTTATCTACAAACAGCCAGGCGTTTTCAATAATCTGTCCGGAGTTCACATCCACCAGACGGGCGTTTTTTATCAGGAATGTTTTATAATCAAGAGAAGGCACGTTCTTTTTGGGTATCGCGCAGCCCTGAATCGAGGGCATGGACAGAGCTGCCGCCATTAAGAGAGAGTATTTAATAAAATCCCTGCGCTCGAGATTATGAAACTCATGATTCATGTTTCCCTCCATAATGTGGGCATTTTTTGTGCGGGAGTATATTCAGAGGTATTCTATGTGTCAAGTTATATTAGGAAAAACATCCTGCCGTGTCTTAAATAACGCGTTAAATATGCCATTGACATAAAATATCTATTTTAGTATGAATTATAAAATTATTTGTAATTTGTTCGTTTACATTGTGCGAATCAATATTTTGCAAAGAACTTTTAATCATAAATATCAGGCATGAAAGGAGGAATTATGAAGAAAATTAGTATGTTAATAATTTTCTTAATGTTGATGACCGTTTCCACGACAGCGCTTGCTGACGTAAAAGCCGGTTCTGTTTCAATCACCCCGTTTGGCGGATATTACAATTTTGAGGGTAATGAAGATCTTAAAAACACATATGCCGCAGGTTTACGCATAGGTTATAATGTTACCGAGCATGTAGGTTTTGAAGGAGTTTGCAGTTTCGTTCCTACCAACATTAAAGATATGACAGGTGACGATGAAGTCAATCTTTTTGGTTACGGCGCAGATTTCATCTATCACTTTATGCCCGATAGCCGCTTTGTTCCCTTTGTAGCGGTAGGCGCGGGAGAAATTCATTATGACACTCCCGCCGGTGCGGACAGTATGAACAAATTTTATCTCGATTACGGCGCGGGCGTGAAAATTTTCATAACAGAAAATGTTGCTCTGCGTGCGGATGTTCGCCATATCCTTCCCACTAATGACAATTATAATGATTTCATGGGAACTATAGGACTTACCTTTTCCTTCGGCGGCAACAAGAAGGAAGTTCCTGTAGCCAGGGTTGAAGAACCGCTTCCTCCGCCTCCTCCTCCGGCTCCTATGGATTCCGACAAAGACGGCGTTCCTGATAATTTAGATAAATGTCCCGGCACCCCTGCCGGAGTTGTTGTAGATAAAGACGGCTGTCCTGTTGATTCCGATAATGACGGTGTTCCCGATTATCTTGACAAATGTCCCAATACCCCCGCCGGTGTTGCAGTAGATAAAGACGGTTGTCCTCTTGATTCCGACAAGGACGGCGTTCCCGATTATCTTGACAAATGTCCCAATACCCCCACCGGTGTTGCGGTAGATAAAGACGGTTGTCCTTTTGATTCCGACAAGGACGGCGTTCCCGATTATCTTGACAAATGTCCCGACACTCCTGCCGGCGTTGCAGTGGATAAAGACGGTTGTCCTGTTGATTCCGACAAGGATGGCGTTCCCGATTATCTTGACAAATGTCCCAATACTCCCGCCGGTGCTACGGTAGAGAAAGACGGCTGTGTTCATGAGAAAGTCACCATAAAGCTTAATGTGGAATTCGATACCAGCAAGTCTGTTGTCAAGGATAAATATTCTGATGAAATCTCGAAAGTGGCGGATTTCATGAAAGCGCATCCCGACACAACGACCGCAATAGAAGGCCATACCGATAATGTGCCCAGAAGCAGCGATCCTGATTTCAACATCAAGCTGTCCCAGGCCAGAGCAGACAGCGTTCGTCAATATCTGATAGATAAATTTCAGATTGACGGTTCGCGTTTAACAGCTCAGGGTTTTGGACCGGACAGGCCGATTGATACCAACGATACGGCGGAAGGGCGGCAGAAAAACCGCAGAGTGGAAGCTGTTATTGATGCTATTGAAGTAAAATAAAAATATTTATTGTTTAACATTGAGGCCGTGCAACCTTATGTCAGGTTGCGCGGCTTTTTTTACGGAAGGACTTGAAGTGGTCTTTGACAAAAATACATCTGGCTGTTATGTATATTGCCAACTCTAAAGGAAGTTTTCGCCATGCCGGCGAAAATTCTCGGCAATGTAAAAATTTATTTATTATGCGCCTCCCTAACGGGAATGCGCTTCCGATCAAAGCGCTATTTTTAGAGAAAGCTGTATACAAATCATAAAATTATTAAAGGAAGAAAAGTCCTTGTCGTCAAAAAGAAATCTTTTGATTATTGCAGCATGCGCTTTCGTCTTCGGACTTCTCTTTGCATATTATGTGTATACGATATGCGATTTATCTCAATTCCCCGAAAAAACGGATTTCTATAAATTTTATAAATCCGCCGGATTCTTTAAAGAAGGTAAAAGTATCTATTCGCCGGTGCCTTTCACGCCGGGTGATGATTTGTCATATAGATTGACGGAAAAGGCCAAAGCGACGATGAATACGCTGCATCCCAACATGAACGCGCCGTTCCATACCCTGTTTGTCCTGCCGCTTGCGGCATTGCCGTTTGCCACGGCTTTTTGCGTCTGGTCGTTTTTTTCCCTTTTTTTGTCGCTGGCGGCTGTCGGTTTAATAGCGTGCATTAAGCCGTTTAGCGGTTATGAAAGTCTGAAGAGAGGCATCATCCGGCACGGAACAGTTGCCGATGACGCCGGCTCGATTCCTAAAGGTAAAACATCAGGCGAAAATATAATTTCGCGTGGTAAAAAATTATTCAATGCTTATGCCGCCGATGTTTTGATTCTATGGATTATTATTTTATTCTATTTCGCGACGTGGGTGAATGTTGCCAGCGGACAATTCGGACTTTTCCTGCTGGGATCTGTTGTCTTGATATGGCTGAGCGCAAGGAAGGAAAAATATCAGCTTGCCGGAATCATCCTCGGAATCGCGCTGAGCGTCAAAATTTTTCTGGGGATGTTCCTGATATTTTTTGCGGTGCAGCGGCGCTGGAAGGTTCTTTTCTGGGCGATAACGGTTTTTGTTATCTGTAACATCATCTCCTTAATGTTGTTTGGATTATCGACTTATAAGCAGTACATGGAACTGGTAGCGGCATCTCATATATATATCAATGCAAGCTGGAATGCGTCTTTTGGCGCATTTTTTATGCGGATTTTCGGCGGGGCTGAAAATATTCCACTCATTGAATTGCCCGCGGTTGCCTATGGATTGGCTTACGGCCTTTCACTTGGCCTTACTGCCGGGTTGATCTGGACGGCATGGCCGAGGCCGCGGGATATTTCTCCGCTGCTGCGGTTTGACACAGGTTTCTCTCTGGCTATTGCCGCGATGCTGCTTATTTCTCCCTTCGGGTGGATATATTACTTTCCCGCGCTGATTATTCCTTTGCTTGTGGTGTGGCATGCCGCGGCGGTTTTTAAAGCCGGAAAGTTATACAGGTTTCTTGTTGCGGCAGCATGGATATTGAGTTGCCTCCATATTCAGCTCATCAGTTCCGAAGAAATTGCCATGAATGATCCGGTTGTATGGTTTACCACTTCCGGATATTACTTTTACGCGTTGATATTATTTTGCGGTATTCTGCTGGTTATCTCGAGGCAGCCCGGCAGAACCGAAGTTGAAGGCATCAAATAATTAATGCCCCGGGTGTGTTATATTTATCTTCTTCGAAAGATCTTCCTTTGAGTATATCGGATTTTTATAATCAGGATAAAGATAAAAGAAATTAAGCCTGTCTTTAGGGAGAAGTAAAACGCTTGATTTGTCCTGATATACAAGTTTCCAATCCGTCAGCTTTTCGATATCGGCAAGCGGGTATTTTCCTTTGGGTAAAACTATTACGTCCGCATGATAGTTCCTTAAGACGGCCTGCCAGTCTCCTTCATGTTGGGAAAATTGCATCGCGGGACCGGCTGCGTCAAGGGGATAGACTTCCTCATACCTTCCGTCAATAAGAACTTTGCACCGGGGATATAATTTCCAGAACGCGTAACTGCCCCAGTTGTATGGGATGGCGAGATTTCCGGAAATATTATTCTGTTTTATAAATTCCAGAGAGCCTGTGGGATAAGCAAAAGGATCTACGACAATGCTGTATGACAATCGGGGCAGGCTGTAAATAAATATTGCCGCGAGGATTATATATCCAAAATTATATTTTATCAGGTTCCATATTTTATAAGTATTGCCGGTAAAATAATTTTTGATGAATTTTTGCACAGGGTTGATAAGATCAACATAATGATGATAAAAAAGTCCCGAAACGGCCAGAACAAAAAACTCGGCATGCCGCTGATGCCTTACGCTTGCATATAATAAAATTATAATCATTATAATTCTTGTCCAGTCGGATTTTTCTTTTTTCATCAGCATTCTTGCACATGCGATAAGCGTCAATAAAGCGAAAATCATGAATCCGGCAAGTACATGTATTTTAATTCCCTGAAAAACATGAATAGGACCGCTGAGGTTGACGGGATTCCATTCGGGAATATAAGGCCTGGGCATAAAGGCCGCTTCAATAATAAAATTCCAGAACTTGAATCCGTAAGGATTAATAAGGGTCACAGGTATAATCAAGGCAAGTATTCCGAAGTATTTAATATAATTTTTACGGTTTAATAATTCACCAAGCGCGTAAATAATAATTAATCCTATCCCTGTGAGAAAACCGCCGTGCATATTTACCCAGAACAGCATTGTAACCGGAAACATCCATATGAATTTATTTTCTCCTCTTCTGATTCTTTCCAGCGCGTATATCCACAGCGTAAAAAACAAATAGCTGAACATCTGACATCTTATGAGGCTTGCAATACCGGGAAGAAGCGAAAATCCAAGAAAGATAAAATAAAAAATACCGGCGGAATCATGATCTTTATCCCGCTGCAGATTAATGGTCTTTATAATTAAAATAAAGATCGCGAAAATAATCAGCGCTTTCAGGGTAAATATTCCCCAGTCGCCCATGTATTTTACGAAAAAGTAGAAAACAACACTGGATGCCCATTCGTGGTCTATCCATATATCTTTTGTGGGAAGGTATGAAAAAATGTCATGCTTCAATACGTTTCCGGTCTGGAAGAAAATAGAGCCTACGGCCAGCCTCGCCCACAAATCCAGATCCGGCGAATTTACCGCGAAGGTCAATACGTATACGATGGCCGTTATTGATAAATAAAATATTCCTTTTTTCATTTCTTCAATTGTTGATAAGTTTTTCCTGAGAGTTAATTTACAGATTTAAGTTTTACCTTACTTTCTGTTTTGTCCGGCTTCGTTATTTAATGCCTCCCGGCGGAACAAAAACCAGTTCCTGCCGGAAACTTCCGCCGATCTGTACCCCTTAATAAAATAGTATGTCCATATCCCGTTTACGGTAATTTCATCAGGATGATTGTATAAAACATTTTCACCTATGATCCATTCAGGAAATTCATGAATCCATTTATACCGCTCAACATAACATAAACGGTTTCCCCCCGCCACACGGGGGGCGTAAAAATCAAACAGCATTTTGATGCGGAAATCATGATTGGAGCCAACAAGCACGGTGCCTGGCGAGTTATTTGCCATATATTCGATAGCGGCTGAATATTGTCCCCTCCCGGACTTTAATAACTGATAATCTCTCTGAATTTGTCCCGTGATTGCCAGCGCGACCGCGACAACCGCGAAAAGCCGCCAATAGTTTTGCGGTAGACGGAAACACTTGCAGATAAGGTGTGAAGTGAGCAGATAGAAGAACGGAGCACAGACAAGGAAATATCTGAAATATATAATTACGGGGTGACTTATTATATACATAACGGCTGGTGAAAAAGTAAGAATAATCAGAAAAAAAAGCCACTGCGGATCATGTTCCCGGTAAAGAAAGAAAACGCCTGCTGTTATTAAAACCGGCATAAGGAACATTGCCGCGACTTCAATGCCCCCCGCCTGCGGGAAACCAAGCAGCATAGCCGAGCCTTGGGCAATTACATCCTGTATTTGATAAACGGGTCCTCCGCCGATCACCATATTTTTCAAAAAGAATATATACCACCACACATAGAATATAAGAGGAGGGGCATGGTGAGCAATTAAACGACGATATTTTTGACGGACAGATCCGGCGGCGTTAAAATCGAGTGCAAGATTACCGATGCAGAATCCCACAGCCGCTATGATGAAAGTCGAATGGGAGAGTATGCCCAGAATAGAGGATGCCCAGAATAATACCAATTTCCCAAACGTAAAATGCCGCGAGTTACGGCGCAGCAAAATGTAGCATGCCAGAGCGAAAAAAATCTCGGGCGCGTAGCCGCGAGCTTCCGAAAAGTAGAGCAGCAGGGGGAATGAAGTGCCGGTGAGTAGAATGCTGCAAAGCGCTTCCCGGTATCCCCATTCCTTTTTGGCTATGCAGCCGATAAGGAACACGCTGCCTATGCCGGATAATACGGCGAAAAGGCGGTACGTTAAGAAAATCTTTTGTTCACCCAGGAAATACAGGAAAAGAGTATTCAAAGGATGATTATTGTCATGCTGGAAGCGAACGAATATATCGGTTATGGAATGCGCGTCACGGGCAAAAGCAAGAGACCATATCTCATCGAGCCATAGATCGCCCCTGGCCGCGGCGATAATGAGAATTGATGAAAACAGTAACGCGAGCCGGATGGCCCATTTGATGCGCCAGGATGTTTCTGCCGTTTCATCGGAACGTGAATTGACAGCGGAAATGCAGGCCATACAGTGAACTCCGAAGAAATATCTAACTCAAAAATTAACAAAAGGAATCTTTTACAAAACAAGCATCCACGCGTATTGAAAATATTCGACACATTAGCCTGAAAATTCAACAATATCAACCCATAAATGATTTGTTTGTCTGGCATGAACATTATGTATTTGATAAAAATCGTTCCAGGGTTGACACCTTTTCGTTCAAAGAGTATAGAAGTCCGGGCAATTTGAAACAGATCCGCGCCTGATTCTTAAATGATCATAGTAAGCTTTAAGATTTGCTGAATAATAATTCAAGGGGAATTGCATGGCTGAAGCTCAATTACCGTGGTTAAAAGAATACAGTGTCTTTGGAATACCCGAATCATTTAAACCCTATCCCGATAAACCCGCGTACGACATGCTTTACAGGGCAGCCGAAAAGCACAGGAAGCAGGGCCTTATTCAGATGGATTACATGATGAAGTATCCCGAAGTCAGGGATCATGTGGATCGTCTGGCAACGGCCTTGCACAACATGGGTTTGCGGAAAGGCGAAAGAGTTGCCACCCTTTTGCCGACTTCTATCCAGTTCATCATTGCCGATTACGCCATTTCCAGAGCGGGGCTTGTTCACATACCATGCAGTTCGCTTGAACCCGCCGATCATCTTTTGCATAAATTCAGGGAAGGCTCGCCTTGCGCTTTGATCTGCATGGACGAATATCTTGATGTTGTCCGCAGCATTCTGAAGAAAATTCAGATAAAAAATATTATCGTTGCGAAACTGGCTGATTATTCCCTGAATAAACCGCAAAGCTATGAACCGCTGGAAACAGAAAACGCACAGTGGATGGCTCAACTGATTTCCCGAACCGCTCCAAATCCGCCTGATGAGAAGTTCGATGTCGAGAAAGATCTCGAAATGATTCTTTTCACGGGCGGCACAACAGGTCTTCCCAAAGGCTGTATGCTGACGCACCGCAATGTCTACGCCAACACCATCCAGAATTCGAACGCGCTGGGCGGTTCGCAGGCGCTGGTGGAAGGCGTTCTCACAGTATTAATGGGTTTGCCCCTGTTCCATTCATACGGCCATTGCGCCATGCACAGCATGACTTACACAGGTTGTAATCAGATATTGATTCCCGATGCCCGGGATACGGCGGGCATGATACAAATGATAAAAAAATACCGTCCATTGTTGCAGCTGGGCGTTCCCACTCAATTCATTAAACTGACTCAGGGGGAATTAAAGGGCATCACCATTCTGGGAATTTCCGGTTCAGCGCCTCTGCCCAAAACCGTTCAGGATGAATTTGAAAAGAAGGGCGGTGGCGGCGGCATCATGGAAGGCTACGGCCTTTCTGAAATGTCGCCCGTTACGCACCTGAACACTTCATTCATGCTGCGCATCTTCGGCGGCAGATTTGTTGTTAAAATGAATAACAAATTTTTGAGGCTGCCGGGAGTGATTCCGGTGACCAATATATTCCTGAAAACCGTGGGCAGTAAAATTGTCGGTTATTGTGTGAGCAAGAGCATAGGCGTTTTATCCAAAGTGACCGCCTACACCAGTAAAAAATCAAAGAAAAAAATTGAGAAGAGAGGAACCATCGGCATTCCCATGCCCGATACCGAAATAAAAATCGTCGATGTCGATACCGGGCGGGATTTAACCTGGGATGAAATGATCAGCGGCAAAACCGGAGAAATGTGCCTGCGCGGCCCCCAGAGAATGCTGGGATACTGGCCGACGGAAGGCAGCGGCCTGGACGAAGAAGGATATGTTCGTACGGGCGATGTTGTCAGGGTTGATGAAAACGGCTACTTCTACATTGTCGATAGAACCAAGGATATGATCATCGTTTCGGGATTCAAAGTATATTCCAGAGAGATTGACGATATCCTGCACAACTGCCCCGGTGTGGGAAGAGCCGCGACAATCGGCGTTCCCGATCCGGAAAGGCAGGGAAGCGAGCGGGTTTGCGTGTTTGTCGAGCCGCAAAGCGGATGCGAGCAATCCGTTACCGAGGAAAAGATCATCGATTATCTGAAAAACAACGTGGCAAAATATGCCGTGCCGAAAATCGTGCGGATAGTCGATGCCATACCGCTTACCGAAGTGCAGAAAGTGGATAAAAAACAGCTTCGCCGGATAGCCCAACAGACCGCCGGTAATTAGCGACAGTTATAAAATATCTTATATAAAGATAAAGAAATCCAGTCCTCAAATTTATTATTAAGAAACTTAAAGCGTATCAGGATTGACACCTTAAACGTCAGAAGGTATAAAATAGAAATGTAAAAATAAAGTTTTCAATAAAAGATCAATAGAACGCCAATCCTGTTTTCAAAGAGCATCGTGTGAAAAAAACTTATATTATTATTGTTGTCACTGTTTTTATTTTATCAGGCATAGGAATTTATATATATCTGGGTTTCCCGACTATCCGTGTTCCTGTCACTGCGGAACTAATAATGCTGGGCGATCTCAACGAAGATAATCATTGGAATAAGCAAGATGAAGAAATTCTGATTAAGTTTATGCATTCTCCTAATGATTATCCAGACAGAATAGCTTTTAAAATAGACGTAAATCATAATGGACTTATTGATAATGAAGACATCAACATCCTCTTTCAGCTTTATAAGGTTGAAAATCCTTATCAGGCGGCCGAAAGTTTTAATAAAGGCAGGGAATCATACCCGCGCGCCCGTGAACTTTTTAAATATCATCCCGGAAACGAATATCTTCAACGCCCTGTTTTTACTTTATCCAATGCCATTCCAAAAGATTCGTCCCTGTATTTCTTATCCGGCATAATCAACGATTCACATTCACCTTATCAACAGGAATTACTGCGAGAAATATATGATGAAGCGGTCAGATTTAGTATTGCCTATGAAAAAAGAAAGGATTTATTAGAGCCTGTAGAAATTGAGTATTTGAAAGGTAAAACAAAACTTTGTAAGTCTCTATTAGAAAAAGGTCAATTTTTCGATTTGCTACTGGAAGTTATCAGCCTGACTGAAGATGGAGAAACTCTTTTCTTTAATCAACAAACACCATTCATTCAGAAAATTCTTTACTTTAGAGATCATCTGCGTGAATTACTGAAATCTGAAAGTTTTAAAGAATTCAAAGGTGGTAAAGAAAATGCAGACAAGATTTTCAAACAAATAGATCAGTATATTAGTTCAGACTTATCCATGGACATTCAACTGGAAAGTATTACAACGCCGCGAAATTTCTTAAAACTGGAAAATTATGCCGAACGTGCCAAATGGCAATATTACAAATCGACAACAAAAAAACATGATTTCGAGCAATTGGTTCTATACGCGCAATATGATCGTCGTTATCTTCGGGCAGTTTCCAGGACTTCGCAGAAACTAACGGATATTACGGTTGAGAACCATAATCTTCCAATGATTTTATTATTTCGCAAAGCCATGCAGATAAAAAATAATGACAAACTGGCCGCGATTGGTCTTTTGGATGAGGCCATTAGAATACCTTTTGGATGGGTTCGTTCCATTCCTAAGAATATGCTTCCCTCGTCTATTGCATTGGAAAACTTTCTTCTTCCCGGTAACAAGGAAGATGGTGCAGACAAGAGTAGACATTGGAATGTCTTCGGCGGCATTAGTCTTTATAAATCGCCAGAAGAATCATTGAAAATCGCTCTTGCTCGCGAAGTTCAGGATGCAAGGTTGGAAAACTATTCTGCTGAATCCATGCGGGAATTTATCCGTGATAGTATTGCCAATATAAATGGTATTTACTATGTGGTTTCAATGCGAGATCAAGAAAAATAAATATATAAATTATTATAGTCCAATCAAAAACAAGAAAAATCTTATCGATAAGGAGGAAGGAAAATGACAGCTGAGAGTCTTCAGGCATTATGCGTTTTGAGAAACACCGTGAATCTGCAATGGTACATCGTACCCCTACTGGCGACGGTCTTTTACATCTATTTTGTTGAAGTCGAAAGGAAAAACTGGAGCCTTATTATTATGGGGCTGACATTCTGGGCGGCTGAGTTCACCTGGGAAATCGGAAACGCCCTGCTTTTATACATCACAAATTACGCGCCTCTCTGGTTAACGCCGGGGAAATCGGCTTATGTAATTTATGTTGGTCTGAATATCGAGATATCGTTCTTCTTCGCGATTTACGGCCTTATGGTTTTAAAAATCCTGCCCCAGGATAAGAATATGAAAATCATGGGGATATCCAACCGGCTGGTTATCCCCACTATCCTGGGTCTCTCCGGTTTATTTGTGGAAGTAATTTTAAACCAGTGCAATATGCTGATATGGACTTACAGTTTCTGGAAATGGCCCAACCTCTGGCTGCTCGCCATAGGCTACTGTCTGCCTTTGCTGATACTTGCATGGCTTCATGATAATCTTTCGATGAAGGCAAAAATGATCACGCTGGCTCTTACGGCTTCCGTGGCGATTGCGTGCCATGTTTTGTTCGCGGTAATACTTAAGTGGATTTAAGGCGGAAGGATTCGCTAAAACAGGGGCCTCGCTAATGTCAGACTTAAAAAACTGTCCGAAGCACAACAATAAGATTATTAAAGCAATAAGGGGACTGCTGGAGCATAGAGCCGCCTGGCTGTATCTGCTGCTTGATGAGGCCCGAAAGCGAGGTTATAGTACCGAAGACTTTGCGAAATCAGCGGTTATGAAATGCGGGTGCTTTCAGGGTGATCAACTGATTGCCGCAGCAGGTACTAAAAGTCTTAAAGGGTTGAAGAAAACACTTTTTACCCTGCCCGCGAGACTTGTGTTTGAAATGAAGATACTGGCATGTACCGATGATCAGTTAGATATAGACTTTTACTATTGTCCGCTGGTGGCGGCATGGCAGGCACAGGGAGTTACAGATGAAGAGATTGCAAAGCTTTGTGATATAGCGATGGAGGGGGACAGGGGCATTGCCAGGTCCTTTGGCTGTGAGTTGGAATTGGGTGAAACCATTGCTAAAGGATATACCAGGTGTGAGATCAGGTTTAAAAGATTACAGGGATGACAGAAGATGCTGGATTTTTTATTAAAGGAGAAGTAAATTGTAACGGTTGGAGGTGAAGTGATGGGAAAAATATTTACGAAAAGAGGCATCCTTTTCGGATTTCTGCTGGTGGCTTTCATAATTGTTTTTGAAATTATCCTGGCCCGTTTGTCTCTTCCCGCCTGGCCGGCCTTTATGGTAATGATCTTCTTCTTCGTGGTTCATGAGGACACAAAGCAGTCGCCAAACATTCTAATCGGAGGACTTGCGGGAATCATCTGCGTGGTCCTGTGCGGAATGTTTATAGATGCCCTGCAGCCTTTAATCGGGCATGAAGCGGCCAAGCTTCTTTTCATAGGCCTGTTTGTCTATTCCATTGTACTTTTGCAGCATGCCATTCCCTATGTCTTCAACAGCTACGCTTTCATGTTCTTTCTTGTTTCCGCGCTGGCAATGCCTGCGGCAAAAGTAAGTCCTTATGTCTGGATGGGTATCGAACTCGTCGTCGGCGGTATTTTTATTCTGGGAATTCTGGGAATTAACCGGCTGATAGATGTCATTCTTAAAGATTAAAATACCGCTTCTAAATTGAGAAAGGCTGGATTGCCCGGTGAAGATTGTCTTCGACCGGGCAATCACAGAAGAGGGACTGGATTCCCGCTTTTTAACATGACCTCCAATAACCTAAGGTTGCTATCGGGTCATCTACACGGGAACTCCAGAAATGGGGCCGAATTACCGTTAACTCAATATGTTCATAAAATTTGTTTAGTTTCCCTGCAAGGTTTCAATTTTTGTTAATCATCAGATTTGAAGATTGCATTCATATTCGTTCATATTCATATTTAAGATTAAATTTCTTAAGTATTTATGGATGGCAACAATAGCAAGTTTAATCTCCCCTGATTTAATATTCATTGCGCTGCTTTTGCCGTTTTCAAAAATTATCATTCCCTGTTCCGAAATTTCTATATTTTCCAATTCTTCTTCATACATTCTTAAACAACTTTTAAGCTCGGCAATCTGTATATGCCTTGGTTTAGATAATAATTTTACGGATGGTATTAAACCGATTTCGCCCGTTTCTTTATTTAAAAGCGCTATAGAAAATATTTCACATTCCATTTTAATAGCCCCTTGTTTATGAAAGATTCAGTCAATATTCTGAACTTCAAATTTCATGCCAGAACTTTTTTTAGTATTTCCCTGCATTTTACAAAGAGATAACCCCAATGGCCTCAAAATGATAATTCTCACTTCTGATAATAATATTAAAATATTTATCAAAAGTGAGAATCTGGTTTCCGGGAAAGAAGATTGCTGAAAAGTGAAAGCGGAAGTTCAGCGTTCTGGATTCTATGATAAAGCGAGGCGAAATTTAAGCAACGCCGTCTTTACACCGATTGTGAGGTTGTTAGTCCCGATAAATAGGGACTGGAAATTACAAAATATTGATATTATTGCGAGTTCACTAAAGTGAACATGGCAATCTAAATTAAAAAGATTGCTTTGTTTAGTCAGCAATAATCTGGGGGAGTTGAAATTACCCCTGAAAAAATTCTTGACATTTTTTTTATAATGGTTTATTGGTTGAACCACCCAACCAATATGGGTGAGCGCAGAAAAGGTAACAAATAATGACCGCCAAAAAAGTATTTGCCCAGCCTATTACACGTTCACGTCTCCACGAGGAGATTGTAACTGTAATTCAAAAACAGATCATGAACGGCACGATTCCTCCGGGGAGCAAACTTCCTCCCGAGCGTGAAATGGCGGAAACCTTCAATGTCAATCGCGCCACAGTGCGTGAAGCGTTGCGCAAACTTGAAAATCTGGAGCTGGTGGAAATACGTCACTGCGACGGATTGTACGCGAAAAATTATCTGGAAAGCGGCAATTTCGATCTCATCAAGGCCGCTCTGAATATGGATGAGAGCAATGATGTAATCTCCAATATTTTAGAGGCGCGCGGTTTTGTGGTGCCGCAGATGGCATATATGGCCGCCGAAAGGCGTACAACAGCCGATCTTAATGAGTTGAAGCAGGCTGTTTCGAAATCGGATATGACAATGATGGAGCGGGATATCAAGGTGCATCAGATTATAGCACGTTCCACTCACAATCTGCTGAACACGGTATTTCTCAATTTTTTCAATCAGATATTCCGGGATTACGGCCATCTTTATTTTGATAATGAGCGCAACGTTGAACGTTCCCGCAAGTTCCACAGTGAAATCTATGAAGCCATTAAAAACAGACAGCCTGATGCCGCCCGTTGTATTATGAGGGATGTGCTTATTTACGCTCAGGACGCCGTGAAGGCCAGTCTGAATGACAAGAGATAAAAGGAGTGATGGATATGCAGCGATTTATAGAGAATCATACCAACGAACATTTTGATGTTCTTGTAATCGGAGGAGGCATTACCGGCGCCTCGGTGGCTTATGAAGCCGCCACGCGAGGATTGAAGGTGGCGCTTCTGGAAAAGAAGGATTTCTCCTGGGCCACATCTGCCGTTACCTCCAAGATGATCCACGGAGGCCTGCGTTATCTTGCCAATGGCGAAGTACTGCTGGTGCGTGAGTCGCTGCGGGAGCGCCGTGTGCTGGAAAATATAGCTCCCAATTTTGTCTATCCGTGGCCGATGATGATGGTGCATTACAAAACTCCGCTCAAGAACAATAAATGGGTCGTAAAAATCGGCATGCTGGTATACGACGCTTTATCCTATGACAAAAATTTTACATGGGATCCCTGTAAAAAAATTCCCATGCACAGAACCATTTCCAGGGAAGAAGTCCTGAAAAGCGAACCGCATGCTCGCGCTGAAGGAATCACCGGAGCATCGGTTTTCTATGACTGCAGCAGCATATTTCCGGAGCGATTGACCCTGGCCTTCATCAAATCCGCTGTTGCCTATGGCGCCAAGGTAGCCAATTATTCCAAGGTGGAAGGATTTATATTGGGAGATCATAATAACGTAACCGGCGTTCGTGTAAAAGATCTTCTGGAAAATAAGATGCATGAGGTGTCTGCCGATGTAACCGTCAACTGCGGCGGACCCTGGGCGGACATTATTCTTGGTCTCGCCAAACCAAACAACGATGGAAGCGGGACGCTGCGCAGGTCGGAAGGTATTCATATCATCACTTCCAAACGGCTGCTTTCCGGCAATTATACCGTCGGCTCAATGACTCCCGGCGGCCGTCATTTTTTCCTGATTCCATGGCGCAATCATACACTGATCGGCACCACGGACAAGCCCTTTAAGGGAAATCCTGATGACTATCGCGTGACCAGGGCCAGCATTATGGAACTTATCGACGATGTCAATTCATCCTTCGGCGACGGCAAACTTTCCTATGCCGATGTTCAGCATACCTTCGGCGGCCTGCGTCCGCTGGTGGAAAAAGATACAGGTGAGACTTATACATCTTCGCGCAAATATGAAATCTACGATAATAAGGACGACGGACTTGACGGCCTGATTACCGTCGAGGGCGGCAAATATACCACCAGCCGTAATCTTGCCGAGCACTGCCTCAGGATTGTGGCCAGAAAAATGGGACGTTCCCTGGGCAAGAGTATTACCAAAGAACATTATCTTTCGGGATGTGAAATAAAGGATTTGTGTGCCTTCTTTACTGAAATTCAGAAGAACAACAAAGATTTCAGCGCGGCGACCATGGATTATCTGGGCCGCAACTACGGCGCGGAATACGCCGAAATCCTTAAACTGGCGCGGGCGGATAAGTCGCTGGCCGAGACGGTCACCGCGGACGGCGAGTTAATGGCCGAGGTGGTTTATGCCATTCGTCAGGAAATGGCGCGGACTTTGTCCGACGTAGTTATGCGCCGCACCGGCATCGGCACTCTGGGAAATCCCGGCGAGGATGTGTTGCGTAAAGTGGCGAATATTGCCGCTAAAGAATTACATTGGGATAGTAATAGAATTGAAAAGGAAATTTCAGACACGGTTAATCTGCTGAAAATACCGGTGTAGGATTGAGACTGCGCCATTCGTAATTGCGGGTTTGCGGCGGTAAGCGCGGCAAAACGGTATAAAGAAATTGCTTAACCTTCGGTTTGCAATGGCAGATAAATATACGATTTTACATAAATGTGACAATTTAAAAGGAGGAAATGCTGATGACATTAAAAAACTTCCAGCCGGAATGGACTGAAAAATCTCCGGCTCCAGGGACATACAGGTCTATTTTTAAATACGGTGATCCTCAACATTTCAAACATCCGAGCGACGCCTGGTACAAAATGATGAAAGAGGAATTTCATTTAAAAGATGAAGATTTCGCTTCCCGAGGTAAAGAGGGTCTGGAATCGGTAGTTTTAAACCGTCCAACGGCGCTTAAAACTCAGCAGATTGAAGCCATAGAGGCTATCGTGGGTAAAGAGAATGTTTCGCTGGACGATTACAGCCGTGTCAAATATGCCTCCGGCAAGACCACCGAAGAAATGCTGGAACTCCGCTACGGCATTATCCACGAAGTGGCTGATCTTATCGTGCATCCGCGCGATAAACAGGATGTGCAAAAAATAGTGGCCTACTGTGATAAAGAAAAAATCCCCATTACGGTTTTTGCCGCCGGTTCCTCCGTGAATTTCGGCTGCCGCCCGGTCAAGGGAGGGGTTTCTCTTGTTGTCAGCACTCACATGAACAAGCTTCTGGAAATAAACGAACTGAATCAGACCGCGCGTGTGCAGCCGGGAATGTTCGGACCTGCCTACGAATACGCTTTAAATCAGGCGCCTGAACTATTTAAAACCAAACTGCGTTACACCTGCGGCCATTTTCCGCAGTCCTTTGAATATTCCACTGTAGGCGGCTGGATTGTAACGCTGGGGTCCGGACAGGCCTCGACATATTACGGCGACGCTTACGACATTGTGTTCAGCCAGGAATACGTGACTCCGACGGGAACATTCAAAACGCTGGATTATCCGGCTACTGCCACCGGTCCGAAAGTAAACGATATCATGAAAGGCTCGGAAGGTACTTTCGGCATTCTGGTGGAAGTTACCATGAAAATTTTCCGTCACATGCCCGAAAACCGCGCGCGCTTCAGTTTCATGTATCCGACATGGGAAGCCGCTGTGAATGCCAGCCGCGAAATTATGCAGTCCGAATTCGGCAAGCCCGCAATTTATCGTATCTCCGATCCCGAAGAGACCGACAGGGGATTGAAACTTTACGGCATGCCGGGCTTTGTAGACAAGTTTCTTTCTCTCCGCGGATTTATGCCCATGCAGCGCTGTTTGTCTCTGGGCAACGTGGAAGGCGACAAAGACTACACGCGCCTGGTCGCGGGAAAAATTAAGGCTGTCGCACGCAGGCACGGCGCCATGTCGCTGGGCAGTTATGCCTCGAAGAAATGGGAGCACACCCGCTACACCGAACCTTACATGCGCGAGGATCTGGGCGACTACGGTATTTTAATCGATACGCTGGAAGCCGCTGTGACCTGGGATAATCTCCACCGCGTGCATGAAGGCGTCCGGGCCTATGTCAAGAGCAGGCCGGATACCATGTGCATGACGCACGCTTCGCACTTTTATCCGCAGGGAACAAATCTATATTTCATTTTCATTGCGAATATGAAAGATCCCGAAGAATTCCGGAAATTCCAGCGCGGCATTATAGACAATATTCAGAAGTTCGGCGGATCGCTCAGCCACCATCACGGCGTAGGCCGTATGTCAGGTCCCTGGATGGAAAAACATCTTGGTAAGGAACAGATGGCGGTCCTTCGCACTTTGAAGAAGCATTTCGATCCGAACAACATAATGAATCCCGGCGGTCAGCTCGGCCTGGATTAATTGCCGTTAACTTAAGATAGGATACACCGAATAATTTACTAAAAAAATAAGCGAGGTGGATATGCCGGAAGAGAAGATTAAATCGAAAGAATTAATCCTGTCCATAGACGCGGGCACGCAATCGATAAGAGCCGCCCTTGTTGATCTAAAAGGGAATATACTGGATATCGTTAAGACGCCGATTCAACCTTATTTTTCAGAGCATCCCGGCTGGGCGGAGCAGCATCCCGATTACTATTGGGATATTCTTTGCAAAACAACCCGGCAGATTCTGCAAAAGGAAGGGAAGCTTAAAGAAAATATAGCGGGAGTCACGCTCACTACTCAGCGGGCCACAATGATCAATGTGGATGAAAACGGAAAAGCTCTCCGTCCCGCGATTATCTGGCTTGATCAGAGAAAGGCGGACTCGCGGCAAATCATGTCGAACGCCCTGCGGCCTTTGCTTAAAGCAGTAAATCTTCTTGATACACTGGAAAGTGTAATAAAGGAATGCGAAGCCAACTGGATATGCCAGCAGCAGCCGGATATCTGGAAAAAGACGCACAAGTTTTTACATCTGTCCGGGTTCTTCACGCACCGGCTCACCGGTGAATTTGTCGATTCCGTGGGCAACAATATCGGATATCTCCCGTTCAACAACAAGACATATCAATGGGCTGGGAAATACGATTTTAAATGGCTGCTGTTTAAGATTGAGCGTGAAAAACTGCCTGATCTGGTGAAGCCTTCGGAAATTCTGGGGCAGATTACAAAAAAGGCTTCTTCGGAAACAGGCATACCGGAAGGGCTTCCTGTCTTCGCGGCTGGGTCGGACAAGGGCTGCGAAATACTCGGCTCCGGTTGTCTTACGCCGGAGATCGGCTGTCTGAGTTTCGGGACTATAGCGACTTTTGACGTGGCCACTCCCAAATATGTCGAACTGCGTCCGATGATACCGCCGTACCCGGCTTGCGTGCCGGATGCTTATTATACCGAGATTTCGATATTCCGTGGATTCTGGATGGTAAGCTGGTTCAAGGAGGAGTTCGGCCTCCGGGAGTGTATGATCGCCAGGGAAAAGGATCAGGCTCCGGAAATGCTTTTTGATTCGTTGATTCAGAATGTTCCCGCCGGTTCCATGGGATTAATGCTTCAGCCGTACTGGACTCCGGGCAGAGACGTTGATTCCTATGCCAAGGGATCGGTTATCGGCTTCGGCGATGTGCATAACCGGGCGCATCTTTACCGCGCCATACTTGAAGGGCTGGTATACGGCTTAAGGGAAGGCGGAGAACTGACACAGCGTAAGACAAAAGTGCCGGTAACAAGGTTGAAGGTTTCCGGAGGCGGTTCGCAAAGCGACGCGGCAATGCAGATTACCGCGGATGTTTTCGGAATGGCTGCGGAGAGGCCGCACACTTTTGAGACATCCGCACTGGGCGCGGCAATTGACGCGGCAGTCGGGTTGAAACTTTATTCAGATTTCCCGTCTGCGGTAAGCTCCATGACCAGAACGGGAAGGGTGTTTGAGCCGGTTAAGGATAATCAAAAAATCTACGATGATCTCTACAAAAGAGTTTATCAAAAAATGTACGGACGTCTGAGGCCTCTGTTTAAAGAGATAAGGGATATTACAGGCTATCCGCCGCAGGATTAGTTTATACCAACTTACCTGCGTCGGCTAACTTTGTTGACTTAGCCTGCCCCGGCGCAGGCCGGGGTTGGTTTCCTCGTTTATCGACTGGAAAATTCTATTGGCTTTTAAAATGATTTTAGCCTAATATTTTCTCCGGAGTTATTTTCTGCCGGAAAGGATGGCTTAAATCATGGCTGGTTTTGTTGAGTATGATCAATACGACGGACTGGGATTGGCAAAACTTGTACGGGAGAAAAAAATATCCCCTGACGAGCTTTGCGAAGAAGCAATAAATCGCATTGAAAAAGTCAATCCGCTTATTAACGCAGTGGTAATTCCGATGTTTGACATCGGCCGCGAAACAGTCAAAAATCCTCTTCCTGACGGGCCTTTTACCGGCCTTCCTTTTCTTATGAAGGATTTAATCAGTTGTTATGCCGGAGTAAAATTAACAAGCGGCTGCCGCGCTTACAAAGATTATATCCCCGATTATGATACCGAGCTTGTAAAGCGTTTCAAAAAAGCCGGCGTAGTTACTCTGGGAAAAACCAATACCCCCGAATTCGGTTTGATGGGGATAACAGAACCGGAGTTGTATGGCCCCACGCGCAATCCGTGGAATATCGAAAATACACCCGGAGGGTCAAGCGGAGGATCGGCAGCAGCGGTTGCTTCCGGCATGGTGCCTGTAGCCTCGGGAGGCGACGGAGGCGGTTCAATTCGTATTCCGGCGTGTTATTGCGGTCTGGTCGGTCTGAAACCTTCGCGGGGTCGCACTCCGACGGGGCCTAAGAGCGGCAAGTTATGGCAGGGAGCGACTGTAGAGCATGTGCTGACGCGATCGGTGCGGGACTGCGCCGCGATGCTGGATGCGACCCAGGGGACGGATCCGGGGGCGCCTTACCTTATAAAACCTCCCGAAACGCCTTACAGCGAAGAAATAAATCGGGAACCCGGTTCGCTGAAAATCGCTTTTAATACCGAATCTCCGCTGGGTACGGGAACGCATGAGTATTGCAGACAGGCCGTTTATGAAGTCGTAAAATTGCTCGAAGAATTGGGGCATAAGGTGGAAGAGGCGAAACCGGAACTTGACGGCATCAAACTGGCTGACTCCTATTTTACTCTATATTGCGGGGAAAATGCCGCCGATATAGATTTGGCGAGATCAATATTAAAGAAAAAGGTGGGAAAAAAAGATTTTGAGATGACCACATGGTTTTTAGCTGAACTTGGTCATTGTTACAGCGCGGCGGATTTCGTGAATGCGATGCGTGAATGGGATATTGCCGCAAGGGTGATGGGACAATTCCATTTGAAGTACGATTTATATCTAACTCCGACAGTGGCATATCCGGCGGCAAAAATAGGAGAGCTTTTGCCGAAATCATATGAAAATACGGCGATGAAAATAATAAGCTTTTTAAAACTCGGGTCTCTGGCCAAAGCCACGGGAATGGTAAATCAGATAGCTATCCAGACTCTTGCCAAGACCCCGTTCACCCAATTGGCCAATTTTACCGGCCAGCCTGCGATGAATGTGCCCCTGCACTGGGATAAAAACGGCATGCCCTGCGGCGTTCAGTTTATAGCGCCCCTCGGAGATGAAGCCGTTTTGTTTCGTCTTGCTTCTCAATTGGAGAAAGCAAAGCCGTGGTTTGATAAACGCCCGTCACTGCGTATTTGATACACATTCGCTTTTTAGTGGATGACTTTGCCTGTATTATCGTAAGCTTTCAGAAACGTATTAATATAAGCCTGCCCAAGCCTCATCATTAAATGGCATTTGGAAAAAGTCTCTAACAAAACCGAATCAAAAACGGCTGGTAAATTCCTTCATAATCGGATAGTAAAAAAACGTTATAAAATTACAAATTAGCCCTTTGATTTAAATGTTATCAACCAAGGGCAATAGGAGTTTATGTATGTCTTCAGAAAAAAATAATCTCCGGTTCAGCGGCGCATCCAAATATGTTCTGGATGATGAACTGGCGAAAATAGTAAATGTTTCCATGGTTCTGGAAATGCCTCTTCTTCTCAAGGGTGAACCGGGTACGGGAAAAACCATGCTTGCTCATGCCATTGCGGAGAGTCTGCAGATGCCGCTTATTGTTTTGAACGTCAAGTCCAGCATGAAGCTCATTGAAGCGCTGTATCAGTACGATACCCTGACCCGTCTAAATGACAGCCGTTTCGGTGATTCCAAACGCGATGTGAGCAATATCGAATCGTATATTAAAATGGGCAAAATCGGTCAGGCTTTTTCCGCCGATAAAAAAACGATTCTTTTGATTGACGAAATTGACAAGGCCGACACCGATTTTCAGGATGATATGCTAGATGTGCTTGATCAGATGCAGTTTGATATTATAGAAATAGACAAAACCGTCAAGGCCAGACACCGTCCCGTGATTATCATAACGTCCAATGCCAAGAAAGATCTTTCCGATCCGTTTCTCGGACGCTGCAATTTTCACCACATCGCTTTTCCCGATGCCGATATGATGCGTATGATTGTCGGAGTGCATTTCCCCAAGCTGGATGAAGATTTGATGAACATCTGTATAAAAACATTTTACAATTTGCGGGAACTGCGGGGGGTTGAGAAAAAACCGGCTACGCGGGAGTTGATCAACTGGATTCGCGCTTTGAAAAGCGATCCCGATTTCAGACCCAAAACGCTTCTTCAGGGGAGGGTGCCTTTTCTGGGAATCCTTTTCAAGAAAAGCGCCGACCTTCAACAGGCAATGCAGCAGGTTGTCAGATCAAGAGGTTGAGATTTAATCCGTGTTTGTTGATTTTTTCTATACTTTAAGAGACCGCGGAATTCCTGTTACGCCGACATCTTTTCTGCGCCTGCAGAAGGCAATGAATAAAGGACTTGTCCATTCCCTTGACGATTTTTACATGGTCGCCCGGACAATCCTTGTGAAAAGCGAACGTTATTTCGATACTTATGATCAGATATTTGCTCACCATTTTAAGAATGCTTCCATGGAAGATCCCACCGCCGTGGAATTGACGGAGATAGCCCGTGCCATGCTCGAAGAGTGGCTGCAAAATCCTGAAGGAATGGCGGATATTCTGGGCGTTGATAAAGAGAAACTGAAAAAGATGACGCCGGAAGAATTGATTCAGTATTTTCTTGACCGCTTGAAAGAGCAGACCGAAGCGCATCACGGCGGCAATAAATGGATTGGAACAAACGGAACTTCGCCAACGGGACATTCCGGAAATCATCCGGGAGGAATGCGGGTCGGCGGGATGTCGAGAAACCATTCAGCCATTAAAGTTGCCCTGGAGCGGCGCTATCGGGATTATTCCCAGGAAGGACCCCTGACTCAGTTTCAGATGGGCGAGGCTCTGAAAAGACTGCGCCGCATGGCGCCAACAGGACCGAAAGACATCATCAATATTGATGAGACCGTCTATGAAACAATGCGCAATGCGGGGGAAATAGAAATTATCTTCGACCGCCGTCTGGCTGATCGCCTGAAGGTTATACTGATGATTGACAACGGCGGCTGGTCTATGGACCCGTACATTAATGTAGTGCAGACTCTTTTTCATTATGCCAGCTCCCAGTTCAAGGATTTGAAAATTTATTTTTTTCATAATACGATTTACAGCCGGGTCTGGTCGGACCCACAGAGATCTTACAAACCGCAGGAAGTGGACGATTTTCTTCGCTGGGACCCGGAAACCCGTTTGATAATTGTGGGGGACGCCAATATGGCTCCTTATGAATTGATTCATCCCAACGGAGCTCTTTACATAGATGCGAAACCGACAGGCGCGAGTATTGAACGTTTGAAAGCTCTGACCAGGACTTTCCGTCACAGTGTCTGGTTAAATCCCATGTCGCTTCAGGAATGGGATTACAGCAGGACAACGCAGGTGATCCGTCAGGTTTTCCCTATGTTCGAACTGACTCTCGATGGTCTGGAAAAAGCAGTACAGTACCTGACTGCGAAGTAGAGTGTTTTCGATAACCAATTCTCGTATCAAATAAAAAATATACAATCGCGGAGGCTTGGGGTATAATTAAAAACTGATTTGCAGACGGTCATTTTTCTATAGTGATATGTTTTGCTAAAGGGAGGCAAAAGAATTTTAATGAAAACGGTAGCAATAATCGCACATGACGGTAAAAAAGCGGAAATGGTTGCCTTCGTAAAAGACAACTTTGATATACTCAAAAATTTTAATTTGATTGCAACCGGTTCCACCGGCACCCATATTGAAAAAGCAGGGTTGAAAGTTGATAAAAAGAAATCAGGCCCTCTTGGCGGCGATGCTCAGATTGCTTCCGATGTAGTTGATGGAAAAGTACAGGCGGTGATATTTTTACGCGACCCTCTGGGAAAACATCCGCACGATCCCGATATTTTCATGCTGATGCGTATATGTGATGTTAATAATATACCGCTTGCGACAAATACGGCCACGGCATCTTTGATTATTAAATCATTGGAAGAATAATTTTTTGTCATCACCATCAGCGCCACGTCTCATGTTTTTTCGATCAATATTTATTTGACAGGTAACATTTCATATTATAATTCGCTTTCGTTTAAATCTTCATTTTATAACGAAAAAAGAGGTTCAATAATGATCAGTCAGGACGCGAAAAATGTTATGGCCTTTATGTTCAAAATGAAAGTGCCGAATATCCACGAAATTCCTATTGAACTTTGCCGTCAGGGTATGGCGGATATGATGTCGTTTTCCAGGCCGCCCGCCGGGTGCAGAATCGAAAAGGTCAACGCCGGAGGTCCTGATGCATTGTGGGTGGACGCTTCTAAAAACAGCGACAAGGCAACCATTTTATATTTCCACGGCGGAGGTTACACGATGGGATCTGCTCAGACATATTCGGCGATTGCCGGCGTGTTGAGCGATTCATCCAAAATCAGGATTTTATCGGTTGACTACCGTCTTGCTCCGGAAAACCCGCATCCCGCCGCAGTTAAGGATGCTGCCGATGCATATCGCTGGTTGTTGAAACAGGGCGTGCCTGCGAAATCCATTGTTATAGGAGGAGATTCAGCCGGAGGAGGTCTGACATTCGCGACCATGCTGGAACTTAAAGAAAATGGCGATCCTCTTCCCGCGGCGGCTTTTGCCATATCTCCCTGGGTCGATCTTGCCAATACCGGAGATACCGTCGTGACAAAAGCTGAAGTTGATCCAATAATAACTAAATCGGGGTTGTATCATATGGCTTCCCTGTACGCGCAGGATGCGGATTTACGCTCGCCGCTTATTTCTCCTTTGTATGCGGATTTGAGCGGTCTGCCTCCGGTGTTGATTCATGTGGGAACAAGCGAAATGCTGCTCAGCGATTCAAGACGCATGGCTGAAGCGCTTACGAGCGCGGGAGTTGATTGCGTGCTCAAGGAATGGGAAGATCTTTTTCATGATTTCCACACGGTGGTGAGCCTGCCCGAAGCAAGAAAAGCGAAAGAAGAACTTGCGGCCTTTATCAGAAACCATATTTTTAAATGTTAATTAAAATCTCAATTCAGGGGCACACAATATCTTGCTTTGGAGTATAATATCCGTGATTGACTTATAAGGCCGCTCTTTTTATAATTACTGGCATAACAATATCTTATTAAAAATATCAGATGGCAACCGCTGAGGTGTGGCACAATGGATAACAAAGTACGCGATACAGCGCAAAAGATCTTTAAAGCTGAATATGAAAAACTCAGCAAACAAGAAAAGCACGTTGCTCATCACATAACCGAAAGAACCCCCATTTCTGAAAATGTCATTCAAGGCTATTCCGAACAACTGACTTTTGGCCAGAGGATGGCGGATAATGTCGCTTCTTTCGGGGGTTCGTGGGCTTTTATCATAATATTTATGGTTGTGCTGATTTCCTGGATTATCCTTAATTCGTTCATTCTAATTAAACTTGGGAGCGGTTCTTTTGATCCATATCCATACATCTTTTTAAATCTCATTTTATCCATGCTTGCGGCCATTCAAGCTCCGATTATTATGATGTCTCAAAACCGGCAGGCCTATAAAGATAGACTAAGCGCTGAGCATGACTATGAAGTCAATTTGAAAGCAGAGCTGGAAATAATTGCTCTTCATGAGAAAGTTGATTCACTGAAGCAGGAGCAGTGGAGTGAATTGATTTTAATTCAAGAAGAACAGTTAAAGCTCCTGGGTCAGTTAGTTGAAGAACTGAAGAAAAATAAACGAATTGCCGTTTAAAAAATTTTCATTCCCCAATAGAGACCTTTTCCTATAAGACCCTGTGTTTTCTTTTTTGTTACCTTCCGGTAGAATTGACTCAATACGCACATTGCAGAATCTCAAATGCAGAATATTTCTGCATAATTTTCAAAGAACATGAACAATATTAAAGAGCGCCGCAATGCCTGCTTATTCCCAGGCTGTAATCAGCCTGTTAAATACTGTCCTTCCGGGCAGTTCATGGTAACAACTAATTTTTCGAAATGCTTTACTTTTTACCTCCCAGTGAAATGATTAAACTTTTTTCATAACCCAGAGAAATAATTCAAGCCTTTCGCATTGCAGCACCTTTATGATTTTAATATAAGGCTGTTGGTTATTAATGTCAATAGGTGTATAGATTGCGTAGCCTGCTTTTGGGTATGATATTCATGATTGACATAAAAGATTGTTTTCCTTATACTTCTTTCCAACAAAAGCAAAAAATTATCAAAGTATTCTTTAACTCGGAGTAATAAATTTTCAATCATATAATAAGGGGGCTTGAGATGAAAAGCGATACTTTTACTTTTAAAGCGTCGGACGGAATTCAGATATTTACTTACAAATGGATGCCGGATGAACCTTCCACTGTGAAAGGCGCTGTTCAGATAGCACACGGAATGGCGGAGCATGCGGCCCGTTATGAGCGCTTTGCCGACGCTCTGACAAAAGCGGGATATGCCGTATATGCGAACGATCACCGGGGACACGGTAAAACAGCAGGCACTCAGGAAAATGTCGGTTATTTTGCAGATGAGAACGGCTGGGAAAAAGTTGTGGAAGACATGCACATACTGACCGGCATTATAAAAAAAGAAAATCCGAATAAACCATTTTTCCTCTTCGGCCACAGCATGGGCTCATTCCTCTCACGACATTACTCTATGCTTTACGCCAATGAACTCACAGGGCTTGTTCTTTCAGGTACAGGCGGGGACCCTGGCGCTCTCGGGAAGATAGGTCTTTTTATCGCGAAAATGGACGCAAAAATTCACGGTAAAAAAGTAAAAAGCGAAATAATGAACAAGCTTTCTTTTGGCGCTTTCAACGGCGCATTCAAACCCAACAGGACAGACTATGACTGGCTTTCACGGGACAATGCCGAAGTGGATAAATATATCAATGATCCCTGGTGTGGAGCCGTATTCACAGCAGGTTTTTTCTGTGACATGCTGGGAGGCCTGGCCTTCATCAACAAAAAGGAAAATATAGCGAAGATACCGAAGAATCTGCCCGTTTATCTTTTTTCCGGTGCGAAAGATCCCGTGGGTGCGAACACAAAAGGAGTGAATCAAGCATACAACACGATGAAAGGAGCGGGTATCAGCAATATAACGCTCAAATTTTATGAAAATGGACGGCATGAATCGCTCAACGAAATCAATCGAGAAGAAGTTTTCAAAGATGTAATTACCTGGCTGAATAAGCACATCTAATAATACAAAAGCAAAATGAACGCATAAGAAAGTACGATGAGCGGTATAGAAGAAAATATCAGGAGTTTTTTAAAAAGTCAGGGGGTGCAGGTAATGGGCATTGCCGGCCCTGAACGACTCGACGGTCCTCCTTCTCTTGATCCCACCTATACTATGCGCGGGGCAAAATCCATAATATCTTTCGCCATGCCCATGAATGTTGATGCCATATATGATTTTTTATCCAAAAAAACGCCTGTTACTCATAATATTGATCAATTGATCTTAAATCAGAAAATTCACCACATTGCCGTGAGACTGGCGGATTATCTGAATAAGCTGGGACATAAGGCCTGTGCGGTTCCGACCAATAATACCTATCGTCGTTCATTGGATGTCTATTCCACGCATCCGAGTTTTTCTCATCGCTTCGGGGCTATTGTCAGCGGCATAGGAGGGCAGGGGATGTCCGGCAATGTTATGACCAGGGAATATGGAGCTGCCGTCTATCTTTCCACGGTTGTGACCGATGCGGTTCTCAAAAGCGATCCCACACTTGAGCCGAGATATTTCATTGATCATTACTGTAGTAAATGTCTTATCTGCGACAAGGCTTGTCCTGCAAAAATGTTCGAAATGGATAAGGAAGAGTATGTTCTCTTAAACGGCGGACTTCATCCAAGGGGAAAACGCAGGAGTATAGATTTGTGTAATGCTTCCTGTTTCGGTCTCCACAGTCTGTCTCCGGATAAAAAATTTTCCAGCTGGGGCAGGCACTGGATAAGTTCCTGGGTGGGTAAGGAGCCCGATCCAGGGAAGGAGAATATCAGAAAGAAACTACTCATAAAAGGGGGTTCGGTGGGTGATTCAACGGTACGTTTTAAACTCATTCACAGTATCGGCTGCAGGCTGCATCCCGAGGAATGGATAGATGAGTGGAAGATCGTAAAACGGTATGAAGAGCTTCCTGAAGACGAACTGGAACAGCGTAAGGTACAGGCGGGTCTTATAAAGAAATGCCTTGGGATTTCTATTGAAGATCCTAATGTACTCACATGCGGACAGTGTGCTCTGGTCTGCGGTCCTGATATCAGGGAATCAGCTAAACGATTAAAGCTTCTTCGCGAAGGAGGAATTGTAGTATCGGGAAAGGACGGCAGAACCGTTGTTGTGAAAGATTTTGAGGATGCCCTGAAAATCCGTAAACAATATCCTTTTCGTATATCCCGTTTGCGTATGCTTTCAGACAGTCTTCAGTCTGGAGTGATATGGATGTCGTATTACTTCGGCATAGAACCGAAATCAATTTTTCAAAACCGGATTTATCAGCGTAAATTAAAACGGGCAGAACAAAGAGTTAGATAATGTGACTCTCTTTCTGCTGTTAAAATAATGGAGCATCTTATTTTTTTCCGGTTCTAGATTTTCTTAAACGAATACTTGCAAATCATTTCCGGATTATTCGCGTAAACCGTTAATAAAAATACAGCTTGACTATTATGCATAATTGCCGTAATATCCCCGCAACTTCGGATATGCAGAAAAAATATACGAAGGAAAGAGTTGAATTTAGACATTTTGAAGCACGTAGGTTAGCCACCAGGTACTTTAGGGTCTTGGTGGCTTTTATAGTTCTATCATTGTGCTGATTCGACTTTTGGAAATTCTAAGAAAGGAGGATAAGCATTATGCCACAAGGTAAAGTAAAATGGTTCAATGAACGCAAAGGTTTCGGCTTTATCGAAAAAGAAGGCGGCGGCGATGTTTTTGTGCATTTCAGCGCAATTCAGGCTGATGGTTTCAAGACTTTAAACGAGGGCCAGGCTGTAAGT
>Ga0153915_10000662_pt1 | contig 31701 bp, 25 predicted proteins | sample Opewatmetagenome_2_FD_107003 | JGI IMG/M metagenome (GOLD analysis project Ga0153915, IMG submission 107003) | Freshwater wetland microbial communities from Ohio, USA - Open water 3 Core 3 Depth 3 metaG | ecosystem: Environmental > Aquatic > Freshwater > Wetlands | place: USA: Ohio, Lake Erie... | reverse complement strand
TCGAAGGATAGTGGAGGCCCGCAGTCTATTGTGTTATTGGGCTGTGAGGGAATTAGGAATTTCAATGTCCGCATTGGCGCGCAAACTGGGGATATCGATAACTTCTGTAAGCGTTTCAGTCTCTCGTGGTCGCATGATTGCACTGGAGAAAAGGTTAGATTTAATAAGTGGATAAGTTTACAGCGTCCCCATTTACATTTATGTCCAGTATTACAAGAACAAGCGATTGTCTCTGGGCAAATCGGCAAAGCTTGCGGGAATGAATCGTCTTGATTTCATGGATTATCTGGCGGCGCAGGGATGCGTTGTTTTTGATTATGACGAAAGTGCATTGAAAGAGGAGTTGAAAGGAATAGAGACACTCGAGGATCTAAGACGTTGAAAAATGTTATTGTTTCAAATGCTACGCCGATTATCGCTTTTTCAAGGATAAACAAGATGGACCTAAAGTGGAACGTTGGTTCCAAAACAACTTATTTTATAAATCGAGTTGGCTAGATTTCTGTTATGCCGGACGAATCAAGACCACCATTCATCTTCTTATTATTGATCATAACCTGTTGCCGGAAACAGGTGCTTCAACTATTATAACCTTCTACTTCGTAATCATTTATCGAAGAAAATTTGATTTAGTTAATATCCTGCACAATCTGTTTCTTGACAAATCAATAAAGTTTGCTAATCTAAACACTTATCATGATTGCTTGTTTTTCAGCCGGCAGAAAACAGCGTGTATGCAAGCAAGGTCTTGAATTCAACAGGACCTTTGCTAAAAAAACTTAATAAAAGGAGAAATTCAAATGAAAGTTCTTGTGAGCGATCCTTTAGCTGAAGTAGGAGTGAAGATCTTCAGGGAGACCCACGGAATTGAGATGGATATGAAGGTAGGTTTGAAACCAGATGAATTAAAGGAAATTATCGGCCAATACGACGGGCTTGCGGTAAGGAGCGAGACAAAGGTCACCGCGGATATAATTGCAGCCGCCCATAACCTGAAGGTAATCGGAAGGGCAGGCATAGGTCTTGATAATGTGGACATCCCCGCGGCCAGCCAGAGGGGCATTGTCGTCATGAACGCCCCTGAGGGAAATACGGTCACTACGGCAGAGCATACCGTCGCTATGATGATGTCGCTTACCAGGAATATCCCACAGGCTACTGCATCACTCAAGGCAGGGAAGTGGGAAAAGAAGAAACTGGAAGGCCGTGAGCTCTTTAACAAGACCCTGGGTCTTATAGGCGCAGGGCATATAGGATCCATAGTCGCAGAGAGGGCCAGGGGTCTGAAGATGAAGGTCATTGTATTTGATCCCTATCTCAAAAAGGAGATAATGGAGAGGCTGGACCTGGAGCCGGTATCCCTGGATGAATTGTTCAAACGCGCCGATTATATCACAATCCATACCCCGAAGACCCCTGAGACGACCAATCTGATAAACGCAGCTACAATCGCCAAGATGAAAAAGGGCGCCATGCTGATAAACTGTGCCAGGGGCGGGATAGTCAACGAGGATGATCTCTATGAGGCATTGAATTCAGGACACCTGGCAGGCGCTGCCTTTGATGTCTTTGTAAAGGAACCGCCCGGAGAGCATAAACTGATGACCCTCCCTAATTTCATCTGCACGCCCCATCTGGGCGCCTCAACCTTTGAGGCCCAGGAGAATGTCTCCCGCGACATAGCTGAGCAGATGGTTGATTTTCTTATCCGGGGGTCTGTCAAGAATGCGGTCAATGTCCCCAGCCTGAGCGCGGAACTGATGGCCATGCTCTCCCCTTATGCCACCCTTATGGAAAAGATGGGGTCTTTTCAGACCCAGCTCTCAGGGAGCGGGATAGATGAGGTCAGCATTGATTACGCCGGAAAGATCACGGAATACAATGTTGCCCCCCTGACATCCGCCATGCTTAAGGGGCTTTTAACGCCCATACTCAAGGATGATGTAAATTTTATAAATGCATCCATCATTGCCTCCGAAAGGGGTATAAAGGTTGTGGAATCCAAAACATCCACCTCGGATGATTTTACAAGCCTCATCACACTGAAGGTCAGGTCCAAGGACAGCGAAAATATCCTGTCGGGGACTATCTTCGGAAAAACAATGCCAAGGCTTTTAAGGATAAACAATTTTTATCTGGAGGCCATCCCCGAAGGCCACAATCTGCTCATCCACAACATGGATGTCCCTGGCATGATCGGAAAGATAGCCACCAAACTGGGAGAGCGTAAGATAAATATCTCCCGGATGGCTGTTGGGCAGGAACAGGAAAAGAAGCAGAATGTTATCCTTCTGGCTACCGGCGTCCCCATTGATGATGAGACGCTTGATATCCTCAGAGGTCTTGAGAATGTCTATTCGGTAAAAAGGATTGAGATCTGAAAGGAGCAAGATATGGACGAAGAAGAGAAGGGATTCGTTATTAAAGACAGAAGGTCATTTGATAAAGATGGCGGGTTAAAAGACGAAACGGACTCAGAGACTAAGGCAACCCCTGAAAAGGAGAAACCGAAAGAGGCAAAGAAGGATGAGGCCCAAAGGCCGCCTCTCCCGGAAGTAAATTTTAACTCCCTCATATTCAGTCTCAGTTCATCCGCTTTTTTTAATCTGGGAGAGATGCCGGACCCCCAGACAGGGGAAAAGCACAAGGATCTCCCCCTGGCAAAGCATTCGATAGATATTATGTCCATGTTGAGGGATAAGACAAAGGGAAACCTGACTGATGAAGAACACAACTTTCTGGAGAACATCCTGGCTGACCTGAGATTGCGCTATGTAAAGGCAGTAAAGAATCAGTAATTATATTTTCAATGAAGATTACAAATTACACTATCAAGGCGCCGGCAAAGATTAATGCCCGGTTGAAGGTCACAGGCCGCAGGCCGGATGGATATCATGACCTGGTCTCAATTATGGTCCCTGTAGACCTCTTTGATATCATAGATCTGACGACACCCTTTGGCGGACAGATAAAAATCAGCTGCAAAGGCCGTGATGTCCCTGCCGATGAGGGCAATCTGGCATATCGCGCAGCCATGGATTTCATGTATTATACAGGCATTAAAGACGGGGTTTCCATTGTCCTTTCCAAAAACATACCTGTTGCAGCGGGGCTGGGAGGCGGCAGCAGCGACGCCGCCGCCGTTCTTCTCGGGCTTAATAATATCTATTCAAACCCTTTATCGGATGCCGAGATTCACAAACTTGCCATTAAACTGGGGGCAGATGTACCTTTTTTTTTAATGGGAGGTCCATCGCTGGCAACAGGCGTAGGCGAGATACTTGAACCTATCCCGAACTGGCCCGAAGCATGGTATGTGATTGTCACCCCTCCCCTCCAGGTTTCCACTGCATGGGTCTATGGGAATCTTAAATTGGGGTTGACAACAGGAGAATATGACTATATAGTAAAAACCCTGAAAAATGACACTTTTACCATTTCCATGCTGCTTGATAATGATCTGGAAACGGTTACTTCCGCAAGCTTTCCGATAATAAATACCCTGAAAAAGCTCTTGGTGGATGCAGGTGCAGAAGGTGCCATTATGTCGGGTAGCGGGCCAAGCGTTTTTGGCGTCTTCGCATCCCGCGAAAAAGCTTACTCGGCTAAGGACCTCCTCATCTCACTTAACCAGGGAGATGTCTTTACAGCAAGGTGCAGGGGAACCGGAGAGGTCATTGATCAAGCAGATGCAGGGCGATAAGCAATAAATCAATTGGGGCGTCGTCAAACGGTAAGACACGGGCCTTTGGAGTCCGCATTCGGAGGTTCGAATCCTCCCGCCCCAGCCAGATCCTGACCGTGATGGTCACTGGATAAAAACATAGCATTAAGGAGAATTTTAAAAACGATATGAAGCTGTTCGGCGGAACATCAAATCAGGAATTGACCCAGGAAGTCTGTCAGTATCTAGGCATTGAACCCGGCAAGATAATGGCCAAAACCTTCAGTGACGGGGAGACCCAGATCGAGATACACGAAAACATAAGGGGACTGGATGTCTTTGTCCTTCAATCCACCTGCACCCCTGTAAACGATAATCTCATGCAGCTCCTTATTATCATGGATGCCTTGAGAAGGGCCTCGGCCAAGAGAATCACAGCGGTAATCCCCTATTACGGATATGGAAGACAGGACAGGAAGGTAAAACCAAGGGTTCCGATAACCGCGAAACTGGTAGCAGACCTTATTACAACCGCAGGTGCGGACAGGGTTGTTTCAATCGATCTGCATGCTGGACAGATACAGGGATATTTTAATATACCCGTTGATAATCTCTTCTCGGCGCCTTTATTATTGAAATATATCAGGAAACATTTTAACGATGACCTGGTGATCGTTTCCCCTGACGCAGGCGGGGTTGAAAGGGCGCGGGCCTTTGGCAAGCGTCTGTCCGCATCACTCGCGATTATCGATAAGAGACGCGATGCCCCTAATATAGCGGAGGCCATGAACATAATAGGCGATGTGGACGGTAAGATTGCCATCATTCTGGATGACATGGTTGATACGGCAGGGACATTAACCCAGGGAGCCAATGCCCTTAAAAAAAGAGGTGCATCAAAGATATTTGCCTGTTGCACTCATCCGGTATTATCCGGTCCGGCAATAGAAAGGATAGAGACATCGCCCATAGACACTCTGGTTGTTACAAACACGATCCCTTTAAAAAAAGAGGCCCAGGATTGTCCGAAAATTGTTTTATTGTCCGTTGCTGAACTGCTGGGGGAGACAATCAAGAGGATATACAGTTCCGATTCAGTGAGCACCCTGTTCGTATAAGATATTGCGTTCAGGGGTTTTCCAATAATTAATAATATAATAAGAACACAATTGTCATCTTTTAAAGGATGACAAAGGAAAGAAATACAGGAGGTAATAAATGGCCCGATTTACATTGGCTGCCAGGATGAGAGATCAAAAAGGCAAAGAGGCGGCAAAAAAACTGAGACAAGATAACAGACTCCCGGCGATCTTTTATGGTCCTGGCAGGGATTCATTAATGTTGACGGTTGATTCCCATGACCTGGACATGATTATGAAAAAGTCTTCAGGTGAAAACATCATCATAGGACTTCAGATTGAATCCGATAAGGGGACTGAATCCAGAAACGTTATCATGAAGGATCTTCAGATTAATCCGATTAAAAGAAATTATCTCCACGCGGATTTCTATGAAATATCCATGGACAAAGAACTTATCGTGGAGATTCCTTTGCATTTCATCAATACGCCAAAGGGTGTTGTAAACGGCGGCATGCTTCAACATGTAAAGAGAGAGATAACCGTCTCATGCCTTCCTGATAAACTGGTTGATTTTATTCAGGTTGATGTTTCAGGGCTTGATATTGGAGAATCCCTGCATATCCGGGAAATTACATTTCCGGATGGCATTAAACCGACTCATGAACCGGAAGTTACTGTGGCAACAGTACTGGCGCCTTCTATCACAGCCGCTGAAGTCCCGGCCGAGGAGGAAGAAGGGGGAGAGGCTAAGAAAGAAGAATCAGGCAAAAAAGCCTAAAGTGAATAATCAAACCCGGATTATGCGGTTTTGCCACGGCGGGACCGCATGCCGAAATGAATTGGGTTAAACGTACATTGCCATTTTTGCCCGTCTTCGGAGGGTCTGCCCTTCAGAGACGGGGCAAGACTCAATCTATTACATGAATCTCCGGGTGTCTCCTAACCGTTCCAATCTCCTGATTCACTAAGGTTTTAACTCTCATCACGATGCAGCTTGCATGAATACCCCGGATATAAATTCTATCATTCCACAGGGCACGATAAAAGGGAAGGGGGGCGAAGTTGTATACGCCTTAACTGTTAATGGACATGATCGTAGGACTCGGCAATCCAGGGCCGGAATACAAGGATACCAGACATAATATAGGTTTTAAGGTTTTAGACCTTTTAAGCAATGAGCTCGGGCTCCGTCTTGAGAATAAACGCTTTCAATCAAGGAATACCCGGACAAGACTGCATGGAAAAGATATAATATTTTTTTGTCCCATGACTTATATGAATCTGAGCGGCAGGGCTGTCAGGCTTTGCGCCGATTATTACAAAATCGAGACTGAAGATATCCTTGTTGTTCACGATGATCTGGACCTCCCTGTCGGAAGGATTAAAATTGCCAGGCATGGAGGAGCAGGAGGTCACAAGGGCGTACAATCAATAATTGACCACCTAGGGAGCACAAAATTCCCCAGGGTGAGGATCGGGATAGGACGCCCGCGTTATAATGAAAGCACCGAGTCCTTTGTCCTGTCCCCGTTCTATAAAGATCAGAAGGATGGCATAAACAGCATTATTCAGTCATCACTTGATGCCTGTCGATTGTTTTTCTCGGATGGTGTGGAATACGCAATGAATCAGATTAACAGTCAAACGCCCAAAGATGAAAAGGATGAAAAGCAATGCTTGAGTTGAGCAGGATTGCCCCTTTTATGGGATTGATGACTTTAATCGTTGCATGGCTTATCTATATTTATATTAAAAGACAGCCCTATGGAACCAGGCCGATGCAGGAACTCGAATGGATGATTCATGAAGGGGTCATGGCATTTTTAAAGAAAGAATTTTCCTTCCTTGCTTTATTCATCATCATTATCTCTCTGCTTTTAAATTTTTTTCTTAAGGAATGGTATACGCCGGCAGCCTTTATAACCGGCGCCTTATGCTCCATTATGGCAATCTTTTCAGGGATGACAGCGACAACAAGGGGAAATTCCAGGACCGCTGAGGCCGCGAATAAACCCGGACAGGCCAGGGCACTGATCATATCCTATTTTTCAGGATCAGTCATGGGGCTTTCCATTTCGGGTCTAGGACTTTTTGGAGTCGGATTATGGTTCCTGAAATTCGGAGGAGACCCTGATACCGCAAGATATATCAACGGATATGCCATGGGCGCAGGCCTTGTCGCACTCTTTGCCCGCGTCGGGGGCGGCATATTCACCAAGGCCGCCGATGTCGGCTCTGACCTTGCGGCCAGGATAGAGGCAGGGATCTCTGAAGACGACCCCGGGAATCCCGGGGTCATAGCTGATATTGTTGGCGATAATGTAGGCGATATCGCAGGGATGGGGGCTGACCTATTCGAATCCTATGCCTGCTCTATAATAGCCTCCATTGCAATAGGCGCCACGATGACAATTGGTCCGGAATTCATAGGGAAATTCCCGTCGTTGGCAAATATGGACTTGAGGACAGTCAGCATCATGTATATGACCCTGCCTGTGCTGATTGCAGTTGCCGGCCAGATAAGCTCATTCATGGGGATATTTTCCGTAAAGACATTCCAGCGCAGAAAACCTGCTTGGGCCTTGAGATTTACCATATTTATCGCTGATCTCTTCTTCGCTCTCCTTATGGCCATTATAATAAACGCAACCGGCATGCCATGGGGCATCTTCAGTGCGGCATTTTCCGGGCTGGCCTGCGGGATTGCATTAGGCATCCTGGCCGAATACTATACATCAGGCCCGCCCGTGCTCCTTATTTCCGAACAGTCCAGGACTGGTTCTGCGACTGTGATAATATCGGGCCTGGCCCTGGGCATGCGTTCTACCTGCATGCCTGTCCTCTGTATCTGTGCCGCGATCTTTGCAGGGTACCAGGCCTCGGGCATTTACGGGATCGGGATCTCGGCAGTCGGGATGCTCGCGACTGTCAGCGTTACAATGACCGTTGATGCCTATGGTTCCATAGCGGATAATGCAGGAGGGATATCGGAGCTGTCCGGTCTTGGACCTTCCACAAGGAAGATCACAGATAACCTGGATGCCATGGGAAACACAACAGCTGCCATAGGCAGGGGTTTCGCTACAGGTTCGGCAGCCCTGACGGCACTCGCGCTTATTGCAGCATATGCTCAATCGGCAAGGCTGCAACTCATGGATATCACAAATCCGATGATTGTTGCGGGCGTCTTTATCGGGGCCTTAATCCCCATGTCGGTTGCTGCCATGACAATGACATCAGTCGGAAAGGCCGCTTCAAAGATTGTTGAGGAGATACGACGGCAGTTCAGGGAGATCCCGGGCCTGCTGGAAGGGAAAGAGGGGATCAAGGGCGACCCCAAGAAATGTGTAGCTATTGCGACAGGAGCCGCTATGAAAGAAATGATCATACCGGGTCTTATCGCGATTGTCAGCCCGCCGGCGATAGGCCTTATCCTCGGCAAAGAGACATTGGGAGGCATGATCCTGGGGGCCGCAGTCATGGGTGTTTTTCTGTCGCTTTTCATGTCAAACGCAGGAGGCGCATGGAATAATGCAAAAAAATACATAGAATCAGGAAATTTTGGGGGAAGAGGTTCGGATAACCACAAGGCAGCGGCAGTAGGCGATACAGTCGGGGATCCCTTTAAGGATACGTCAGGACCGGCCATGAATATCCTTATTAAACTGATGCCGGCAGTCTCCCTCGTTATTGCCCCTGTACTTCCGGCAGGATTATTCATGTGATTTTTAAAACCGGCATCACATGCCTGATAATTTTGAGATAACAGGGATTAAAAATTTTTTCAGACAGGACGGAGACATTGATATACATACTCTGGACAAACGATTATTAATATGTTAAAAGAATAGATTATGTTATATGTGAAATATTTTCATTAAAGATTTGCTTCCTTTTAAAGAGACTAAAAAACAAAAGTCTGTGAATATAATGTTTGGGAGTTATAAATGTTTAAAAAGGGCGATTTAGCGGTTTATCCCGCACATGGGGTCGGGATTATCGAAAAAATAGAGACTCAGGAGATATCAGGATTCAGTCAGGACTTCTATATCATAAGGATACTTGATAATAACATGAAAATAATGGTGCCGACTCAAAATGTTAATAGCGTCGGTCTGAGGGAGATAATCGGGCGAAAAGAGGTCCCCAGGCTTTATTCTATCCTGAAAAAAAGAGATGTGGCCATTGACAACCAGACATGGAACAGACGTTACAGGGAGTATATGGACAAGATCAAGACAGGCTCCGTATTCGAAGTAGCCGAGGTCTACAGGGATCTTCTTATGTTGAAGACGGACAAGGACCTTTCCTTCGGTGAAAGAAAGATGCTGGATACGGCAAGAAGCCTCCTTGTAAAAGAGATATCCCTCGCGAAAAAGGTAGAAGAAAAACAAATAGAAAAAGATCTGGATAAGATGTTTGCAACAGCGGCTAATGAATAGACATCATCATATTTCCATGATGCATCTTTTAAATCATAACTAACAGAAATAACAGTGAATAAAGGGTCAGCCAGGGAAACAGTCTATTCGGTTTCTGAAAAGGAAAAAGAACAAAGAATCGATATGTTCCTTGCCTCAAGGGAAAAGGATCTGACTAGATCAAGGATCCAGTCGCTTATCAGGGACGGATACGCAAAAGTCAATGAGCTCCCGATAAAGGCCGGCTATAGATTAAAGACAAATGACCAAGTCCATTTTATTATCCCCCCTGCAGCCCCGTGTGAAATACGACCTGAACCTGTGGAGTTTTCCCTTATTTACGAAGATTCATGGCTTATTGTCCTCGATAAACCACCGGGTCTGGTTATACACCCTGCACCGGGTCATACAAACGGGACATTGGTCCATGGCCTTTTACACCACTGCAAAAATCTTTCAGGCATAGGAGGCGTCTTAAGGCCCGGGATTGTTCACAGGCTGGATAAGGATACATCAGGACTCCTTGTGGCGGCAAAAAATGATTATGCCCATACCAACTTGAGCAGCCAGTTTAAGGAGGGGGCGGTCACCAAAAAATACATTGCACTTGTCCACGGGCTGTTGCCGGGAGAAAAAGGAGAAATAGACCTGCCTATATCCCGCCATCCGGTCAGAAGAAAGGAAATGGCGGTCAACAAGTCAAAGGGGAAAAGGGCCCTGACTTTGTGGGATAAGCTGGATGTAATAGGAGGCAAGTTTTCCCTGTTGTCGGTGACTCTGAAAACCGGAAGGACGCACCAGATCAGGGTTCACCTGTCACACCTTGGCCACCCGGTTCTTGGGGATCCGGTCTATGGTTTTAGAAAAACGTGGTGGAACAGACAATGCCCGGCCGCATTAAATATGGCAGCGTCGTTGAACAGGCAGATGCTTCATTCTCAATTATTGGGTTTCATTCATCCCGGGACAGGGAAATACTGTGAGTTTCATAGCCCTATCGCCTCCGACATGGAAAATATTATCAGAGGCTTAAAACAGATCTTTGATGAAAATAAAACAGATTAATATCTCTTGACATTAAAAAACGTTCTATAATATAAACTACATTGATTTCCTGCCTTTAGGGGGGTTCGGCGTTGACCGGATGTCATGACAAACTTCGAGGGTAATCTGCTGTACGACCTTATTTAACTCACAAAAAAGGAATCATGAATTAAAGCTGGAAATATCCTTACAGCATATGGCTGAAATCTTATCTTTAGGAAGCATAACCCCCGAAGGCGATTAAAGAATAGCATATAACATGGAGATCTTAACATGAATCTTGTTGAATTGAAAAAAAAGAAAATCAGTGAATTAACCACTATGGCGAAGAAGTTTAATATTGAAGGCGCCACAGGCATGCCGAAGCAGGAGCTTATATTTACACTTCTTCAGGCCCATTCAGAACAGAACGGCCTTATTTATGGAGAGGGCGTGTTGGAGACCCTGCCTGACGGATTCGGTTTTTTAAGGGCGCCTGATGCAAACTACCTGCCCGGGCCGGATGATATTTATATCTCTCCATCACAGATCCGTCGATTTAATTTAAGGACCGGCGATACCGTCTCAGGTCAGATCAGGCCTCCAAAGGATTCGGAGAGATATTTCGCACTCCTGAAGGTAGAGCTGGTTAACCACGAAGACCCTGAGATTGCGCGTGAAAAGATACTCTTTGATAACCTTACCCCCTTATATCCGAACAGTCATATTAAACTTGAGACTACAAAAGAGAATTACTCATCCAGGATAATGGATCTTATGACGCCCATCGGAAAGGGACAGCGCGGATTGATTGTCGCCCCGCCCAGGACAGGCAAGACCATGCTCCTTCAGAATATTGCCAACAGCGTTACGGCAAATGATAAAAACATCCATAAGATTGTCCTTCTTATAGATGAAAGGCCGGAGGAGGTCACTGACATGCAGCGTTCAGTGGAGGCTGAGGTAATCAGTTCCACCTTTGACGAACCTCAACAGAGGCATGTCCAGGTAGCTGAGATGGTAATTGAAAAGGCGAAAAGGCTTGTCGAGCATAAGAGGGACGTCCTTATCCTTCTGGACAGCATTACGAGGCTTGCCAGGGCCTATAACGCAACTGTCCCGCCAAGCGGCAAGATATTGTCGGGCGGGCTTGATTCCAATGCCCTTCACAAACCCAAACGCTTTTTCGGGGCGGCAAGGAATATTGAGGAAGGCGGGAGTCTGACAATAATCGCCACGGCCCTGATCGATACAGGGAGCCGGATGGACGAGGTTATATTTGAGGAATTTAAAGGTACGGGCAATATGGAGATAATCCTGGACAGGAAACTGACTGATAGAAGGGTCTTCCCGTCTATAGATATAAACCGTTCCGGCACAAGGAAAGAAGAACTTCTTCTTGACGAGAAGGATCTTAACCGGATCTGGATACTGCGTAAACTGCTGGCGCCCCTGACGCAGGTGGACAGCATGGAATTTTTACTGGACAAAATTAAAGGTACGAAGAATAATGTGGAATTTCTGGATTCCATGAGCCATTAAAGAGAGGAGATAAAATGAAAAAAGACATACATCCTGAATATCACAAGGCGAAGATTCATTGCGCCTGCGGCAGCGAATTTGAGACAGGGTCCACCGTTCAAGAGATCAAGGTGGAAATCTGCTCTCAGTGCCATCCGTTTTTTACCGGCAAACAGAAACTGATTGACACCGCCGGCAGGGTTGAGCGGTTCAAAAATAAATACGCAAAGTACAATGAGGATAAAGAGGCGCAGGCAAAAAAGGATTAGTCTCAGGGGCCGTTTCTTTATATCCCCGGCCCTGGGGAAGGAGTATTTCGATCTTTGTTACTCATCCCTGATGATTAAAAAATAACTGAATTATGTTTGCTAAGATCAAAGAATTAGAGGACCGATTTATCCGGTTGGAAGGTGAACTGTCTCGTCCTGACATTACCAGGGATCAGAAGACCTACCAGAAATATACCAAGGAGCGCAGCCAGCTATTCCCGATAGTCACTGCCTTCAGGGAATATAATGCAATTCAGGAAGAGATTAATAACAGCAAATTTCTCCTTGAAGACCCTGATCAGGAAATGAGAAAAATGGCCAAGGACGATATCGAATCCTTAAAGGACAAACTGTCGGGGCTTGAAAACAACCTCAGGTTGGCGCTACTTCCAAAGGACCCTAATGATGAAAAGAATACTATTATCGAAATAAGGGCAGGCACAGGTGGTGAAGAGGCCGCCCTTTTTGCCGCTGATCTCTGCAGGGCCTATTTAAAATACGCGGAAACAAGGAGATGGAAGACCGACATCCTGAGCCGGCATGATACCGGAATAGGCGGTGTAAAGGAAATCATCGTTCTTATAGAAGGTCAGGACGTTTACAGCCGTCTTAAGTTCGAAAGCGGCGTTCACCGCGTGCAAAGGGTCCCGGAGACAGAGGCCCAGGGCCGCATTCATACCTCAGCCGTTACCGTTGCCGTTCTTCCGGAGGCCGAAGAGGTTGACGTCCAGATAAATACGGAGGACCTGCGCATCGATACATTCCGTTCCTCAGGGTGTGGCGGGCAGCATATCAATGTCACTGACTCGGCGATACGGATAACCCATCTCCCTTCCGGACTTGTTGTTAGCTGTCAGGATGAGAAGTCCCAGCATAAAAACAAGGCAAAGGCGTTGAAGGTCCTGAGATCAAGGCTCCTGGACATGCAGCAGGCAGAACAAAATTCAAGGATTTCAGAAGAACGCAAAAACATGGTCGGATCAGGAGACAGGAGCGAGAGGATCCGGACCTATAATTTTCCGCAGGCCAGGGTGACGGATCACCGTATTGGTCTGACCCTTTACAAACTGGAAGACGTCCTCCAGGGACATCTTGATCTGGTCATTGATCCCCTGATAACACATTTCCAGGCGGAGGCGCTTAAAGGGGAGGCGTGAACAGACAAAAATGGATCATAAAAGACCTGCTCGCGGTCACTGCCGAATATCTTAAAGAAAAAAAAATAGAAAGCCCTCGCCTTTGCGCCGAGATCCTCCTCGCACATCAGTTGAAGACAAGCAGGATAAAACTCTATCTTGACTTTGACAAACCCCTTAATGAAAAAGACATCAGCGAATATCGAGACCTTGTTAAAAGACGCCTGAAAAGGGAGCCTGTTCAATATATCACCGGCAAACAGGAATTCTGGTCAATGGAATTCATGGTAGGGCCACAGGTCCTTATCCCCAGACCCGAGACCGAAATACTGGTGGAACAGGCTATTTCTATCCTTCCTCAAGCAAAAAATGAACCCGGTTCCGATACAACACTGCTGGACCTTGGGACAGGAAGCGGCGCAATCGCAGTTTCCCTGGCGCATGAGCTTCAGCACATAGACATCTGGGCAAGCGATGTCTCAGGAGAGGCGCTTAAGATGGCAGGTGTGAATGCCCTCAAACACGGCGTTGATGCGAGGATCCGTTTTATTGAGGGCGATCTCTTCACCCCCCTCAAGGATATATCTCAACCCTTCGATGTGATCGTCTCAAATCCTCCCTATATCCCTTCAGAAGAATACAATGAACTTCCGGCAGAGGTGGGGCAATATGAACCGAAGTGCGCCCTTGACGGGGGCAAGGGGGGCCTTTCTTTTATAGAAAAGATTATCCTGGAGGCAAAGGATTACCTCAAACCCGGAGGATGGTTATTGATGGAGATGGCCCCCTTCCAGACGGCAAGGGCCATGGACATGGTTGAACAGAGCGGCTTTTATGGAGAGAAAAAGGTCGTAAAAGATTACAGCCGGAAGGAACGGGTCGTTATGGCGCAAAGGAAAAGCCATTAGTTTATAGATGATCAGTCTCCTTCTTCATCAAAATCCGGGAATTTTTCTTTCATACATTCCGGGCAGATGCTATGGGAGAATTCGGCGCCTGAGTGTTTTCCTATATAAGATTCCAGTTGCTGCCAGTATCCGGTATCATCGCGTATTTTTTTACACCATGCACAAATCGGCAATAGGCCGCTTAAAGTTTTAATTTCCGCAAGGCTTTTCTTTAGTTCAAGAATAAGTTTTTCCTTTTCCAGCTCTGCCTCTTTACGTTCCGTAATATCCTGGTTTGCGCCGGAAAGTTGGATAAGACGTCCATCGGCGTCCTTGATGATCCTTGATCTGTTCAGGATGTGACGGACTTCACCATCCCTACGCACAATACGATGCTCAAGATCGACAAGGATTCTCAGTTCCTGATTTGTATCAATTTTTTCTTTATTTTGATAAATTAGCGACATATCCTCCGGATGCACAAACCTGTTAATGTAATCTTCATAGTGCATGCGGTATCCTCCTTCCTGCCCTGTAGTGGTGCCATAAAGTGAGTAAAATGCATCATTAAACAGGAAAAAGCCGTTTGCCGGGTCAAACTCCCAATAAACGATACGTGCAAGTCCCATTGCCTCGGATAACTGAAGACGCAAGGCATGCAAGGCTTCCTCCACCTTTTTGCGCTCCTGAATCTCAATTGTCAGTTCCCTGTTTGACTCGCTCAATTGGGCGTTTATTTTTTCCAAGGCCTTGTTATGGCGGGCAATCGTCTCTCCTGCTTCCTGTTTCTCAATGGCCCGTTTAATATTAAGCATCAATTGGTCAATATCAGGCGGTTTAAGAAAATAAGAGAAGGCGCCCTTGTTCGTCGCCTCAATAGCTGAGTCAAGGGACGCATTTCCTGTCAGGATTATGACCTCAGTGAAAGGATTATCGGCCTTCACCCTGCTCAGGACTTCAAGCCCGGACATATCCGGAAGTCCAAGGTCGACGATCACCAGATTTACGGGGGATCGCTTAAGAAAATCAGACCCCTCCTGCCCAGATGAAGCCGTATATGTCTCATACCCTTTAAACTTCAGGATGTCGGACAGGGTTTTCCTGATATGCGGGTCATCATCAATGATGAGTATTTTCTGTTTCTCCATTTTGTCCTTTCCTAATTCAGTAATGTCCGGTTAGGGTTTTGCATATTAAGATGTCTGACTCCATAGCATGGGAGACTCCCATGCCTGGAGAATCAATCTGATATTTATGCAAAAACCTAGCCGGACATTACTGTTCCTAATTACCTATTTTTTCTCCCAGAAGGGCCTTTAGTTTCTCGCGGTCTATTTCTTCAATATATTTGATCAACGTATCTATTTCAAAAGGCTTATACAGGCATGCATATGCCCCAATTTGAAACCCCTTTTCGATTGAATCCGTCATTTCCTTCCCATAACCTGTAACCAGGATTACCGGTTTTGCAGGATATTTCGTACGAATGCTTTTCAGTACATCCGTTCCATCCCTGTTGCCGAGTTTCAGATCCAGCAAAACCACCAGTTTATACTCCCGTTCCATAACATTGAGCACATTTTCAGGATCGATCTCGGTCTCCACTTTATAGCCCCTTGATTTCAGGATATCCTTAATCGTCTTGCAAAACATGGGATCATCATCAACAATCAGGATGCTCTTTTCTTTTCTGAGCACGGTTAGAAAGGACAGGATCGATTGAATATCGATCGGTTTTTCCATAACCGCCCAGGCGCCGTGCTGTTTCGCTTCCAGGGTCTGTTCATCGCCGGCGTAAGCGCTCATCAGGATCACCGGGAGATCGGGTGCAATTGTCTTCATGATCTTCAGGGTTTCTATGCCGTTAATCCCCTCCATCCTTATATCCATAAGGACACAGTCAGGCGCGACGGATTTCAGCATTTCCACCGCCTCCCCGCCGCTGTTGGCTTCTATGGCCTTATATCCCTTGACCTTCAGGATGTCGCAGGTTGTCCTGGCCATTCGCCTGTCATCATCTACGACCAGTATTTGAAGTTCACTCATGAATCCTCCTTTTCTGTTGGAAATCTCACGGTAAAAGTCGTCCCTCTGCATGGCTGACTTGCCACCTCAATCTTGCCGCCATTAGCCTCCACAAGATTTTTACATACCACCAGTCCAAGCCCAATACCCTTAGCCTTTGTTGTATAAAGGGGCAGGAAGAGTTTCTTCATGTTCTCCGGCGATATCCCTGCTCCGGTATCTTCAACACTTATTTCGACAAATTCAGGATCGGAATCAATCCCGCCTTCTGAATTTGATATTATTTGTTCATTGTTTTCTCCTTCATAACCTTGGCCCTTCAACCGTGAACCGTGAACCCGGCGCGCCGTGACGTTCAACGCGCCGCCGCTTGGCATTGCCTGAACCGCATTGGTGATCAGGTTCTGGAATACCTGCTCCATATGGGCTGGATCGACGAAAAGCGCCGGGATCATCTCAGGCATATTGACAGCAACTGCCATGTTTTCCGGGATAAGGCATTTCCCTATGACTCGATTTATGAGGGCGACAATTGCGACCGGCTGCTTATGGGGATGCCTGGTCCTGGCAAAATCCATGAGGTCGGTGATAATGCGCAGGGAATTATTGATCTCCTGATTGATGATATCCAGGTATTCCTTTACGTTTTCATCCGCATCAGGCATCAACGTCTTAAGATAATAGACGGCGTTGCTCATCACACCGAGGGGATTGCGGATCTCATGCCCCACTATCCCTGCAAGCTGGCCAAGGACAGAAAGTTTTTCCTTTCGCACCAGTTCCTCCTGGACATCAAGGAGTGATCGGGTCATCATGTTGAAGGAGTTTGCCAGGGCGCCCAGTTCATCCCTGGATTCCATAGGGATCCGGTATTCAAGATTCCCTTCCGATATGCGCTTTGTCGCTTCCACCAGGAATGTTATGGGCGTACCGAGGATATGCTTAAGAAAGAGATAGGCGCCTAGAGACGAGAGGACGATGACGGCAATGATAAGGGCCAGTAGGGTTTGCTGCACATCATGTATCTTCTGATTGAGCCTCGCGAGGGAAACTCCCAGATATATCTTGCCGATCTCCTCCCTTGTTTCCTTCGGCGAACCCAGTATCAGGGCTTCTCCCTCTCCCTCTATCCTGCTTGTAATAATGGCCGAGGAAAATACCTTTGTTGAGGGGTCTTTCGAGGCTCCAGCCTGATAAAGCACCTCTCCTGATTTTCTCTCGATCCGGCAGAAAACGATATCCTTCTGGGCCATCACCCCCTTTACCAACCGGCCGATGGCCTCCTCATCCCGGACCAATGCAGGATATTCCATGTTGAGGGACAGATTATTGAGAAGGACGGAGGCCCTTTCATCCAATTCAAGACTGAGCATCCTTGCCTGATTCCGGACAAAATAAACGCCCAGAACCGCGGCAAGGATAACGATAATAGTCACGATGAACAGGGTGACTTTTTTATCAATGGTGAATTTCATGGTAAAATTCCTTTTGAATTTTACGTCCGGTTCATCCGCGCCCGTCCGTGTTTTCCAAATAACCTTGATCCGGATCTTCCGGATCAAGGTTATTTGGTGACATCACTTGCCTCATCAATCACCTTGGGATCGATCTTTATTCCCAATCTCTCGGCAACCGCAAGATTCACGGAGGTCTTTATCTTCCTGGGTTGTGACAGCTCGATATCCTGCGGTTTTTCCCCGTCAATTATCCGCAGCGCCATCTCCCCCGCCTGCCGCCCCAGGTCCAGGTAATCGGCATAGAAGGAAAACAGGGCGCCTGCCCTGGTATAGGCCGGGGCGAGCCCGATTACCGGCACTTTTTTTCTCAGCCCCTCAGTCAGAAGATACTTGATGGACTCGGGAAAATAGATCTTCGTGTCGGGCGCCATAAGAAACAGATCAACCTGTGGGGCCATATCGTTAAATGCCCTGGGGAGCTCTTCCCTGGAATTTATCTCCTTCCCCACCACCTGAAGTCCCAGGTCTCTGCATCCCTCGACTGTTTCCCTGTACAGGATGGCCGAACCGGACGAATAGATCATCCCGATCTTCCGGGCATCGGGAAATATTCTCCTGATCCTTTCCATCTTCTCCCTCGCGGGAACCTCCATGGAGACCCAGGTAATGTTAGTCCCGGCAAGGAACTGCGGACGAAAAATCATGGAACAGACCACCGGCGTGCTGCCTATACTCTCCTTTGCGAATTTCGTCGCTTCTGGTCCGAGGGCAAGAACAATGTGCGGCTGCTCCTTCATTATCCGCTGCACAATGCCGTCGGCGCCTTCCTTTTCCAGATCACACTCTACTATGCGCAGAGAACCCTTCCTTTCCTGCACGGTTCCCTTGAAACCTTCGAAGGCCTGCCGATAGGGCGCGATATCGGTGGAAAAGACGGCAAAAACAACGTCAGGCCCGGCAGCCTGGGACCATGCCGGGGATAAAGCGAGGCACATCAAAATCATTAAAAAAATTCTCATCAAATCAGTCCTTCTTCACATTCCCCATGAAATGTATTGAACAGCCTATATTCGGATATCCGGGGTCTTTCGGGTCCATAACAAGCCATACATATGTACCGCCGGACGGACATTTATATTTTTCATCAATCTTAAGATTCACCTTTTGATTCTCAGCAAAATAGACAGCCTCCTCCATCTCGATATGATATCGATTGGACAGACACTGGGCCTCCAGGGCGTTTTCCCTGTAATTGGCGTAATGAGGAATCGCTATGGCTGCCAGGGCGCTCAGGACCACAAAGACCGTCAAAATCTCTATCAGAGTAAATCCGGCGTGATTTGAATACCCTGACATCTTCATTTTATCACCTCCGGGACAGGGTGCAGCTTACTGACCCTGATTTCCCTGAACCCGTAGAGTTCCGGATTGGGGCTGCGCGCTACAACGTCTCCGTCTTCACGGGTGATGATAAAAGGCCTTTTACTTGCGGGGCAGACCAGTTCAGGCCCCGGCAGTTTTTCCTCCTGCAAAAGTTTTGCTGCATTCCAGAGGTTTCTGATGCATTCGTCTGTAATGGCGTTTGTCTCAATGGTCCCATTTCTTAACGGTTTATCATCGTTTTGAAAGGCGCTGATAAACCCGGACGCCTGATATATCACAACACACAGGGCGATAATCAATGTCCCCCATGTAAGCGTGCGACGGAGGTTCTTTTTAAACCTGTTCCGTTCATCAAGCATCTCTGTCTTCCGCTGTTTTTCCTCCATGCGCGAATCGATCCCGTCAACAGCCTCGCGGGCCGCCTCAAGGGCGAGACAACGGCTGCATAAAAAAATGTTGTCCTTCGGAATCGCGCACTGGTCACACAGGGGTTCTCTGCAATGGTTGCATTGTGTTCTGGCCTCTCGGTCGAGGTGGTAATGGCACTGCATTTGACCGGCTCTCCTTTCCTGATTAACTCGCAATTTGTTGACGTTCAAAAGTGTTTATTTATGAATCTTCTCCAAATTAGTTGATCTATAATGAAAGGGTAGTAGTTTCTAATTCAAATTAATTAAAAAAAAATTCACCACAGAGGCACAGAGATCACAGAGATATGTTAAATTTTTCCTCTATCGGGAGATGCCGATAGAGAAAAATAACCTCTGTTGGTGGAGCAGACAGATGTTGTCATTCTACAGTACTCACTTTTCAGTTCATGAATAGCGCTGATTTGTTTCTCCTGCAGAAGGCAGGATGAGATCTTTTCATTTGCCGGTATCTCCCGGCAAATGAAAAAACTAAACTCACCTCTGCGTTCTCTGTGTCTCTGTGGTGAAATTATATATTTTTATTAACAATAAATTTTAAGCTGTTAGCCCGAGACCTTAAAGATTGTTCCCTGGACTATTAAACCGGTTTTTCTCAACTAATTTGGAGAAGAACCTCATTCCGGTTCTATAATTTACTCCTCATCAACAGACGGCTTCTTAAGAAGCCTGTTGACCCTGGCCAGGAGTTTTTTTGCGTTTACCGGCTTTGTAAGATAGTCATCGGCCCCGGCATTAATCCCTTCCACCTCCGAATCCTCTTCATCCTTTGCGGTAAGCATGATGATCGGGATATAGCGGGTGGCGAGTTGAGACCTTAATTTTTTAATAAGGGCTACGCCATCCATAACCGGCATAATAAAATCCGTGACAATAATGTCCGGTTTCTCCTGAATCGCCAGTTTATATGCCTCAAGCCCGTCCCCTGCGGAAGAGACAACATATCCTTCCGACTCCAGGATATTTGAAAGGACCTTGATCATCATCTCATTATCGTCCGCAACAAGGACCCTCGACGGTCTTGCCACAGTGAGCGATGAAGACATCTCTTTAGTAAGGTCCTCGTCAGCCATCGCCTTTTCCTGCGGAACGGGCTGTACTATGTTTTCTTCAGAGGTCTTCAATGTCTCGGGCGGGGCCACGCGAAATATCTCTTCAATTGTGGTCAGGCCCTGGATCGCCTTTACGATGCCGTCAACGCTCATGGTCTGAAAACCTTCTCCTACGGCAATCTTTCTGATGCCGTCGAGTGTGGCCTTTGATGATATTGCGTCCCTTAATGCAGGTGTAATGACCAGGACCTCAAACAGGCCCATGCGCCCCGAATATCCGGAGTAGTTGCATGCCTCGCAGCCTGCGCCTTTCCAGAATGAAACATCCTTCTTCTGTCCGATAAGGGGCATGAGACGTTTCATGGCCTGCGGCCCTATGGGATTCGGAACCTTGCACCCGGGGCAGATCTTCCTGACCAGCCTCTGGCCGATTACGGCAAGAAGGGAGGAAGAAATAAGAAAAGGTTCTATCCCGAGGTCCTCCAGTCTCGTAATGGTTGAAGGGGCGTCATTTGTATGCAGGGTGGATAAGACAAGGTGTCCGGTCTGCGCGGCCTGGCAGGCGATGGTTGCGGTTTCATGATCTCTTATCTCTCCCACCATTACGATATCAGGGTCCTGTCTTAAGATGGACCTTAAGCCCGCGGCAAAGGTTATTCCCGCCGAGTGATTTATCTGCACCTGATTGATCCCGCGGACATCGAACTCCACAGGGTCTTCCACAGTAATGATATTAACTGAAGGGGTATTGAGCCTGTTAAGACAGGCGTAAAGGGTGGACGACTTCCCGCTCCCGGTGGGTCCTGTTACGAGGATAATCCCCTGGGGCTTGCTTAAGCAATCCGAAAATGCGTCCATGGATTTTCCGGAGATGCCCAGGTCTTCGATCTTGATCTTTGCCGTATCCGGATTCAATATGCGTATGGTTACGTTCTCGCCATAGGTGGCCGGGATTGTGGACACCCTGAGATCATATACCTTGCCCCCGTATTTAATCTGGGTCTTGCCGTCCTGGGGCTTTCGCCTGATGGATATATCCATGTTGGATACGACCTTTATCCTGGAGACGATGGAGGCATGGATATGCCTGTCCGCCTTCATTATCTCCTTCATAATGCCGTCCACACGATAACGGATGATAACCGCGTCTTTTTGAGGTTCAATATGTATATCGCTCGCCTTCATCTTAACCGCATCGGCGATTATTGCGTTCGTGAACCTCACAACAGGCGGCCGCTCAGTCAGGTCCAGGATATCCTGGACGTCGGTAAGATCCTTTTCTTCCTTGTCTTTCTTCTGGATGATTTCTATCCCTTCATCGATTGGCGCTCCGGAATTCAGGTCCTTTTCAAGATCTTTCTTGGGATAGTATTTTTCTATGGCCTTAAGGATCTCTCCCTCAGGGGCTATCGCGATATGGATCCGTTTCTGTGTGAAAAATCGCAGATCGTCCAGTGCATATAGATCCAGGGGGTTGGCCATGGCAATTAATAGCCCCCCTTCTGTTTCTTTTATTGGAAGGACCAGATGATTTTCGGCCAGTTCAGACGGGATCAGGGATATGATCTCCTTCGGGATATCTATTTTGTTTAACCGGATAACCGGTATCTTAAGCTGTTCGGCAAGGGTTCTGGCTATTGTCTGATCATCAGCCACACCCATGTCGATCAATATCCGTCCGAGCTTCTTTTTATGCATCTTCTGAAGCTCCAGGGCCTTGGCCAGGGTTTTTTCATCTATGAGTCCCGCTGTAACCAGTATCTCTCCCAGTCTTTTTCTCGCTGAGGATTTTTTGATATTAACCGGATCGTTCATTTGAGACCTCCTTAAAAATGGATTGCGTTTTATCTTTTTTATTTTGCAGCGTCTCATGTAACACTTTACCCAGTGAAACGTATTTAAAGGGTTTGGGCAAGATGCCTTTAAACCCGTATTCCTGAAAATTCGACATAACCGGATCATTGGAGTAGCCGCTGGAGACAACGGCCTTTACTTCAGGATCTATCTCGATCAATTTCTTGAAAGCATCCTTCCCTCCCATCCCGCCCGGGATAGTCAGGTCCAGGATGACGGCATTATATGGCTTTTCAGATTCAACGGCATTCTTATACATCTCAACCGCCTCAGCGCCATCCTTTGCTGCTTCCGGATCATAGCCCAATTTCTTCAGCATTTTCCCCAGCGTTTCCCTTAACATCTCGTCATCATCCATCACAAGGATCTTCCCATGGCCATATATCGGCTCGTCTTTGGTCTTCCCCGGAACAGCCTTGTCGGAAGCGGGCAGATAGACACGAAATGTCGTGCCGACCCCAAGTATGGATTCCGCCATGATGTATCCATTGTGCTTCCTGATGATGGAATAGGCCACAGCAAGTCCAAGGCCGCTTCCTTTATGCTTTGTCGTAAAATAAGGGTCAAATATTTTTAAAAGGTGCTTTTCCGCTATGCCCATCCCCTGATCTTTAATTGATATCCTGATGTATCTGCCCGGCTTAAGCGGCAGGTCCCGGTCTTCCTTTATTAAATGGTTCTCAGCGGAAACACGAATGACGCCCCCCTCCGGCATGGCCTGGTTCGCATTGATAATAATGTTATTGATTACCTGATTTATCTGGCCGACATCTATCTCAACCGGCATGATGTCTTCGGCAATCGAAAACTCACAAGCGGATTTTGAGCCGTGCAACACAAACCGGCTGGACTCTTTTATTACATCCCTGATGGAGGCGGTCTCCTTTACCGGCGCACCCCCTTTTGCAAAGGTTAAAAGCTGACGCGTCAATCCCTGCGCCTTGATCGAAGCAGCCTCTGCTGCATTCAAAAGGTCATATATATCTCCCTCAGGGGCTGCACACATCTTGGCCATGGAAATATTTCCGATAATCGCCATCAGGACATTGTTGAAATCATGGGCAATGCCTCCGGCCAGGACACCCATTGATTCAAGATTCCTGGTCCTGAAAAGCTCCTCTTTCATCCTCTTGGTTTCAGTGATATCTTCCAAGGTCGTATAGACCTGATAAGGCTTGTCTTCTCCCGGCTTAAACCGAGGGATAGCGTCTATATTGAGATATACATATGCCTTCCTGTCCGGATTGAAAACACCCATAATAACATTGTGAACTTCTTTACCTGTTTTAAGGGCGATTATCGACGGATGAGTTTCCCCCGGAAAATCCGAGCCGTCTTCATGAATCGCCCTCCACCTGGTGTCGACCGATGTAATGCCGAGCATCTGATCCAGTGTAAGGCCTAATAGACGTTCAGCCGCCGGGTTAGCGGCTATGATCCGGTCTTTGACATCCTGATAGACAACGCCCTGAACCATTGTCTCGTACAGGTTGCGATATTTTTCTTCACTTTCACGCAGGGCCTCTTCTGCGATTTTTTGCACTGTCATATCGCTGACTGCGGCCCTGATCTGCCTGAAATCTCCTGCCATGCCTTTTACAACCATACATTCCATCCGGGCAAAAAACTCTTGTTTGTCGCTTTTAACAAACCTGAGCTCACAGACCGCCGGGGTCTCTGTTTCAAAAAGACACTGCCGGTGTTTATAAAAGATATCCTGGTCTTCTTTAAAAATAAATCGGCTGAAAGGCATTCCGATCAAGGCCCTTCGATCGATCCCCGCCATGGCTGCTCCGGTAAGGTTCACCTCTTCAATGATCCCCTTTTCATTCATCGTGAAATAGCCGACAGGAGAAAAATCATACAAATGGGAATACCTGTCCCTTTCGCTTTCAAGCTCGCCTTGAATGCGGCGAAGCTCGTCATTCTGCATTTTCAACTCAATCTGATGGACCTGAAGTTCATGGACGATGTCGACCATGTCTTCGGGCAAGGTCCCGGAGTGCCCGGCGACTTCCAGACTTTTCTCGGCAGACCGGCGCAGTTGGGAGTCCTTTTGACTTTGGTTTTGCTTTTCTTTTTTCATGGCGATCCTTTTTAATTGAAGATTGAAGATTGAAGATTGAAGATTTAAGATTGAACATCGAACGTCGAAGAACCAATATTGAACGCTGATATTTTTCAATTCCCCAATCTTCAATTCTCTTCCAATCTTCAATCCCTCAATCTTCAATCTTCAATTCCTTCAATCTTTAATTTCCTGCATCAGCCACGCCAAATCCCTCTCCGTAGCCGCGAACTCAATGGGTTTGCCTCTTTCATTTGCCAGGGCGGTGATTGTCGTCCATACATCCAAAATCTTCCCGTCCTTTGTCTTTCGCCTGGTCTTGAATGACTTTATGGTTTCGCCTTTATTTATCTTTTTAATGATCGATTCAATCTCGCCCTGTTTATCCTCCGTTAAAAGTCCGGCCATGTTCATCATGAGCGCCTCGCGTTCGGTCCATCCATACATCAGGCCCGCGCCCTTGTTCCAGTCAAGGATATTGCCTTTCAGATCCGCAAGGATTATGGCATCATGGGAGTCCTTCAGCAAAGTCGCCAGTCTCCTGATTTTATCGGCCTGCTTGACCTTGCTTATGTCGCTGAAGATCAATACCACGCCGTCAATGACATTCTCAATGGTCCGGTACGGCATTATTTTCACGGCATACCAGTCATAGTTATTCGACAGGATTTCCATCTCTATTGTGTTAAGATCCTTAAGCACATTCCCGGCCGCGCCTGCGATATCAACATCCGGAAAGCTGGTTTTGAGGTCATTCAGGGGTCTGCCGATATCGGTCGGGATCAGGTTGATGATCCTTGCCGTTGCAGGGGTATAGCGTTTTATGCAAAGTCCGGTATCGATGAATATAACCGCTATTTCAGTCGCGGCCATGAGATTATTCATGTCATTGGTTACCTTGGAGGAGTCTTCAACTTTATTTTGAAGTTCCGCGTTAACCGTGGCCAGTTCCTCATTGGTGGATTGCAGCTCTTCCCTGGAGGTCTCCAACTCTTCGTTGGCGCTTTGGAGTTCCTCGTTGACCGACTGTAGCTCTTCATTGTTTGATTTAAGTTCTTCATTGGAGGTTTCCAACTCCTCAATGGTTGCCTGGAGATATTCCCTGGTGGACTGAAGTTCATACTCTAAGTTTTGCAGTGCAGGGATATGTTTTTTGACCTTCGCTGTTACGGGCTTTTTCACATCGGACATATTCGCGGAGGTTTTATCCTCAAAAACTACAAGCATGAACCCGGTTGCAGGACCCTTGTCCGGCATGGGTTTAACGGATATATCGGCTACATAAAAAACATCATTATATTTGATTCTGACACCCTCGCAGACAGTTTCCATTTTTTCATGAACCGCTTTATGAACGGTTGTTGCCAGATGATTTTTAAGCCCCTCGCGGGCCATATCCAGGATATTAAAGCTGGGTTTGCCCGTGGGCGGCATCAGGTACCTGTCCGTATTGCCTACAAAATGCAGAATCTCATATTTATCATTGATAAGAACGCCGGTTGGGGCATACTTATCAAGGATAGCCTTTTCAACCATGGCCTGTATTCCGGACGCTGTCGCATGTTTATTGTTTTCACCGGATTCGGGACTTTGCCGCGCCCCATAATCTATTTCACGGGGATAATTTATAGACCGGAGCAGGTCCCCTTTTTTTCGTTCAAATATTTTCCATTTTGAATTCAAAGGCTTAAAAAGGTCAGCATAATCTCCTATGCCTTCCGATGTGCCCAGGAACAGCATTCCTCCGGGGTTTAAGGTGTAATGAAACATGGGGAGAATCTTTTTTTGCAGGATATTGTCCATATAGATCATCAGGTTCCGGCAGCTCGCCAGGTCCAGCCGGGAAAAGGGCGGATCTTTTACAATGCTTTGAATGGAAAAGGCAATCATATCGCGGATCTGTTTTTTGATCTTGAAACAACCCGCTTCCTTGGTGAAATATTTATTTAGCCTTTCCGGCGGGACATCCTCGCCTATACTCTCAGGATACACGGCCCTGCGTGCGGTTTCCACGGCAGCCTGATCAATATCCGTTGCAAAGATCTGGACATCGAAGTGTCGTTTTATCCTGTCCATGGTTTCGGAAAGAACCATGGCAAGAGAGTAGGCCTCTTCACCGGTTGAGCAGCCTGCAACCCAGCAACGGATTGAGGCATATTGCTCCTTTTGGTTCAATAACTTCGGAAGTGCCTCTTGTTCAAGAACGGCCCAGGCTTCAGGGTCTCTGAAAAAGCTTGTCACGCCTATGACCATATTTTTAAAGAGCGCATCTATTTCCGAGGGGTTTGTCTGTATATAAAGGATGTAATCAGACAGGCCTTTTATCTGGTGGACGGCAAGCCTCCGTTCAATCCTCCGGCTGATGGTGGTTTGTTTGTAATGGGAAAAATCATGGCCTGTCGCGCTCCGTATCAGGGAAAAGATCTTCTGTATCTGGTTTTTGATTGAGGGTTCAGTGAGTCTGATCTTGCCGGGCGATTCAAGGAACGGGTGTCGCACATAACCTATCAGCGCCTCCGGCATCTTTTCAACCGGGAGGATGAAATCAACAACCCCGGTCTCAATGGCGCTCCTGGGCATACCGTCGTATTTTGCAGTATCAGGCTGCTGGACCATTGCCATGCCGCCTTCCCCTTTGATCGCCTTGATCCCTAAAGTGCCGTCTGATGCCGTTCCGGACAAAATGATCCCGATGGCCTTTTCGCCCTGGTCTTCAGAGAGGGATCTGAAAAAGAAATCAATGGGCATGTTGATAACGCCGTTTTTTACCGGTTCAAGGAGATGAAGTCTTCGGTTAAAAACAGCCACGTTCTTGCCCGGGGGATTCAGATATACATGGTCGGGTTCAAGCTTAGTGCCGTCCTTAATCTCCCTGACAGACATTTTGGTGTGTTTATCCAGGAGTGATGCCATTATGCTTGTGTGTTGAGGGCTCAGATGCTGGATAACCACAAATGCCATGTTGCCGTCATGAGGCATGACGGAAAAAAAATCATTAAGGGTCTCCAACCCCCCGGCAGAAGCGCCGATGCCGATAATCGGAAAACCGGCAGCGTCTTTTGTATTTTTCTCCGTGTTCTTTTTTTGGGTTGGTTTTTCCTTAACAGGCATGTTAATTTCCTCCGATCCTGGTTAATTGAAAACTGAAGATTTAAGATTGTAGATTGAAGAGCCAATATTGAACGCCGACATTTTTCAATTTCACAATCTTCAATCTTCAATTCATACCTCCTAAACGCGCACACGATTCCTCCCCTCTTCCTTGGCCCTGTAAAGTGCGTCATCCGCCGTCTTGATAATAGAATCTATATTTCCGATACAGTTCATCGCGCAGGAGGCAATCCCGAAGCTGGCCGTCACGCTGACAGTTTCCGATGGATTGCCGGGCAGGATTATCTTTAACCCGGCTATCTCCCTGCGCATCCTTTCGGCAATGAGCCCGGATTGTTCCGGCCCTGTCTCCGGCAGACAGATAATGAACTCCTCTCCTCCGTATCTCCCGACAAAATCATAAGACCTGGAGGCATCCAATAATTTTCCTGCAAACTTCTGCAGGACGAGGTCGCCGAACTGATGGCCATATGCGTCATTGATGTTTTTAAAATGATCGATATCCGCTATTATAACAGAAAACCCCATCTTATGCCTGACACTCCGGTTGACCTCTTCTTCCAGCCGCCCCATGAAGGCCCTCCTGTTCAGGAGGCCTGTTAAAAAATCGGTGTTCGCGAGCTGTATGATCCGCTGTTCCAGGCTGATGATCCTCTCCCCAATCTTCACGCGGGATCTCAGTTCTTCATGGTCAAAGGGTTTTACGATAAAATCATCGGCCCCTGCCTCAAGGCCCTCAATGATATCCTTCTTTTCCGTTTTTGTAGTAAGCAGGATAAAATAGGTATATTCGGCCTTTTCTATCCCGCGTATCTTTTTACACAGTTCGACGCCGTCCATACCGGGCATCATCCAGTCGGAAACAACCAGGCCGGGCGCATCGGGGTTCTGCATAATCTCCCAGGCAACCAGGCCGTCATTAGCTGATATCACTTCATAACCCCAGTTTATCAGGAAGGTTTCAAGGATGCGCCTGGACAGGGGATCATCCTCCACAATCATTATCTTCATATCATATCTCCTTCAGGGTGCGGTTCAATTCAGTTTCAAGGGTTGCAAGTTCTTTTCTGAGTTCCTTAAATGCCTCCCTTGCGCCGTCCATTTTATTCTCCCTGCCCATCTTTTCAAGCCGGTAGGCGGCATCGAAAGAACGTTTGGCTCCAAGGTTCCCGACCGAACCTTTCAGCGCATGGGAGGCCCTCTCCAGGACATATGTATCGCCCTTGGCAATACCCTCCTTTATCTTTGTCATATTTTCAGGAAGGCCTTTGAAAAACATATCAGAGATCTCTTTAAGAAGTCCCTTGTTCCCTGCAACAATACCCATTGCGCGTGAGAGACTGAATACGTCTTCAGATGCCGGCCCGTCTCTATCGGATACATCAGCCGTAATAGGTCTGTTGTCTCTATTTTTTTCGCTTATCTTCTCAATGACCTCGAAGAGTTCTTTCGCGTTTATCGGCTTTGATACATAGTCATTCATCCCTGCCTCGATGCATTGCTCCCGGTCTCCTTTCATGGCATGCGCGGTCATGGCAATGATAGGGATAGGCGGCAGGTCTTCCTTCTTTTCTTTTTCCCGGATAATCCTTGTTGCCTCAAAACCGTCCAGCTCAGGCATCTGGACATCCATCAGTATCAGATCAAACTCCTCTCTTTCCAGGAGTTCGACGGCCTCCCTGCCGTTATCGGCGGCCACAATATTATGGCCTCTCCCCTGCAGAAGCGTTATGGCAAGTTTCTGATTGACCATGTTGTCTTCAGCCAGCAGTATATTAAGTCTCCGTCTGGCCTCCTGGATCGTATAGCGGGTCACAACCTGGGCCTCCTCTTCACCGCTGTGTCCTAATGATATAAGTATCGCATCCAGGAGTTCCGACTGTTTTATGGGCTTTATCAGGTACCCTGTGATTCCCACCTCCAGGCAGCGGGCCGCATCTCCCTTTCTGCCCAGTGAAGTAAGCAGAATAAGCGTTATATCTTTGCCGAATGCGCTCTCTTTTATCTTTCTTGCCGTTTCAAAGCCGTCCATCTCAGGCATCTGGAGGTCCATTAAAATAAGACGGTATGACTCCCCTGATTCATCCGCCTCCTTTACCCTGATGAATGCCTCCTTCCCGTCCGCTGCCTCGCTTGAAACAAGCCCCCACAGGGAAAGCATCTCCTTGAGAACCGCCCGGTTGGTAGCGTTATCATCTACGATAAGGACCCTTGAGCCTGTGAGCACGGTCTTTTTGATGCGCGGCGCTGCCTTTGGCTCTGTCCGGCTCCCTTTTGCCCTGACAGTAAAATGAAAGACGCTCCCCCTGCCCTGTTCGCTTTCCACCCATATATCCCCGCCCATCAGCTCCACCAGCCTTTTGGAGATAGTCAGGCCCAGGCCGGTCCCGCCATATCTTCGCGTGATCGACCCATCCGCCTGACTGAAGCTTTCAAAAATTGTCTTCAGCCTGTCTGATGGAATGCCTATGCCCGTATCGGTAACGGTAAAATGCAGACGGATCGATCCGGCCTCATTCTCATCCTTTGCCTCATCCTTAACCTCATCCTTAACCTCAGCCTTAGCCTCTGCCTTAGCCTCTGCCTCAACCTCTGCCTCAACCTCTGCCTTAACCTCAGCCTCTTCTTTCTCAACCCGGATGACCACCTCTCCCTTGTCAGTAAACTTGATGGCGTTTCCGGCCAGATTGACAATAATCTGTCTGAGTCTTGCAGGATCGCCCGAAAGGGCTGTCGGGACATCAGGATGCAGATGGCAGACCAGTTCCAGGCCCTTTTCCTCCGCCCTTATCGCCAGGATATCCATGGCATTCTCCATGGTATTTCTGAGATCAAAATCGATCTCTTCAAGTTCCACCTTTTTTGCCTCTATCTTTGAGAAATCGAGGATATCGTTGATCAGAGAAAGCAGGGAATCCGCCGACATCCTGACCATCTCCAGGTACCCCCTCTGGGTCTTTGTCAGGTCAGTGCCCAGGGCAAGTTCCGTCATGCCGATTATCCCATTCATCGGGGTGCGTATCTCATGGCTCATATTTGCAAGAAACTCGCTCTTTGTGCGGTTGGCCTCTTCGGCCTGAAGGCGGGCGTCAATTATGGTTTTCTCCGCCTCCTTCCTGAATGTAATGTCCCTGAGAAAGTCTATAGTGACCGACTTCCCCTGATACATGGATAAGGCGCCCGAAATTTCAACATAAATAATATCCCTGTTCTTTCGAATCCCCTTGAATTCAAACACGGGAAATACGAGCTCTCCTTTTTCTCTGCGGCGGGAAAGCCTGTCAAGCTCATCCCGACTGTCAGGATGGACCATCATGTTTGCCGGTTTTCCTATCAATTCATCTGCCTCGTCATATCCGAAGATCTCAAGGTATTTCGGATTCACGTATAAAAGTATCCCATCATGGATAATGGAAATGCCGTCATTGGAATTTTCTATGACTGTCCTGAATTTCTTCTCGCTTTCCTTTAAGGCCGTCTCAGCGGTTTCCCGTTTTTTTATCTCCTCTTCCAATCTCTTATCTTTTTGTTCCTGACAATTTAAATTATCGCTCATTGAATCTCCCTTTCTGTTGACGTTATTGAATAAACAGGCATCGGCTCCTTAATCCCCTTAAGCAACCGCGATGATTCTCCCTTCACGCGGAATTCCGGACCCATCTCACGCCTGACGCTTTGGGTCACCAGCATTTCCCCTGATGCGGCCTCCGTAGCCAGCCGTTGGGCGATATTGACATCCACGCCCAGCACCGTATAATCGAACCTCTCCTGAGACCCCACGTTCCCGATGAATACCTCGCCTGAACTGATCCCCACGCCAAGACCTATCTTATCAATCATCCTGTTTTCAGCAGCCCATTTTTCTTTCAGTTCCTGAAATCTTTTATGCATCATAACCGCTGAACTCAAGGCGGAATTCTCGGGATCATCCAGATGCACAGGCGCCCCGAAAAAGGCAAGCAGGGCATCGCCCATGAATTTATCGAGGGTTCCGTTAAACTTGAATATGATCTCGCTTAGAAGCCGGAAGAACTCATTAAGAAAGGCCCTGAGGATTTCCAGCGGAAGGTTCTGGACCAGGGGCGTAAAGTCTCTGATATCAGCGAACAGGACTGTAACCCGTTTTTTCTCGCCGATTCCCATAAGGTCCTGCCCGTGTGCAATAAGGATATTTGCGATTCCCGGCGAGACATATTGTTCCAGGATCGTGCGCATCCTGGTCTTCTCGGCCTTCTCTTCCATGACGCGAAGGTTTTCAAGGGCCATAACAGCCTGGCCGCAGATAATGGAAATCATCTCGATATCCGATGAACTGAAAGG
>Ga0153915_10000661_pt1 | contig 31742 bp, 22 predicted proteins | sample Opewatmetagenome_2_FD_107003 | JGI IMG/M metagenome (GOLD analysis project Ga0153915, IMG submission 107003) | Freshwater wetland microbial communities from Ohio, USA - Open water 3 Core 3 Depth 3 metaG | ecosystem: Environmental > Aquatic > Freshwater > Wetlands | place: USA: Ohio, Lake Erie... | reverse complement strand
GCATTGATCGACAGGTACAACTATTATTATGCTGACTGGGCATATAAAAAATATGGAATGGAATGGGCTATGGATGAGGCTTTCTTCCTTAAAAAAGGTGAGCTGTTGAGGGCCGAATTTGAAAAGGCAGGAATACCTTGTCAGAAACTGTATTGAGAAGGGGGTGGATGATAAGGTGTTTGATTAGGCTTTTCAAGGCTATGCAAATAAAAAACCCGGATGGCGATTTAGATATATAGTTATCGCCGTCCGGGTTATCTGTTTAAGACAACCTGTCCATGATAGCTCTATTTAATTTTTTCAAAGGGAGAACGGTCTATGTCGGCCTTCTCCATAAGTCTATTAAGCCAGCTACTGAAGATGTACTGTTGTTTTGTCGATAAAATATTGGAGACGTAAGTGTCCTTCTCTTCCTTCAATTTTTCTTTATCAATCCCTTTTTCCTCTTCCCATCTTATTACAAAGGCCCCAGTCTCATTTTCAAATACGCCATCCGGATATCTTTTGTTTTGACTCAAATTAAAGGCTGCACTTTGAAAACCCTCCATGTAATCAAGGTCCTTTGGAAAATCAAGCCTTGTGAAAAAATCGGTTATTTGAGGGGTCTTTCCTTTTTCCTGGGCAAGGGTATTCCAGTCGCTACCCCCCTTTAATTTGGAGAGATATTCCTCTGCCGCCGATTTTGACTTTTGTAAAGCAAGGTATTCCTTATAATCTTCTTCCGCCTGCGCTGAAACCTCGTCGATATTCGGGAGATAGGATAATTTTTTATCGACTACCTGTATAAGATAGAAGATATTATTTATCTCTAAAACATCGCTGACTTCTTTATTTTGAAGAGAGAATATCATGTCCAGAATCTTTTTTTGACCTTCCATAAAAGAAACAGGTTTATCCGCGGAGAAATAATCCGTACTGGTTGTTGTAAGACCCTTCTGTCCGGCATATTGAACCAGATCTACATCATAGGGCATCTGATCAACAAGACCTAAAATCTTCTCATTGGCAAGCTCTTTGCTCTCGTTGGTTATCAACATCTCCGCGATTTGATCATGCGCCTCCTGCAGTTCTTTTACCCTCTCTTCCTTGACATCCTCCACCTTAATTATATGATACCCATAAGATGTCCTGACAAGATCGCCGACCTCGCCTTTATGCAGATTGAAGGCTGCCTTTTCAAAGGTCGCTACAACCTGACCCTTTTTAAAATAACCCAGCTCGCCTCCATTATCTTTTGTTGTAGCATCTTCGGAATATTCCTTGGCAAGCTTTGCAAAATCCTCACCGGCGCGGGCCTTCGTCAGCACTGAAGATGCCTTTTCCTTTACAGCTTTTTCTACATCCTCTGAGGCGTCACTGGCCAGATTAAAAAGTATGTGACTTGCCTTTACCTCTTTTGCTTCCTTAAACGTATCATTATTATCTTCATAATATGCCTTAATATCCTCCTCAGCCGGCTTTACCTGTCCCTTGAATTGATCAGGACCGACAGAGACATAAGCAATTTTTACCTTAGCCGGAATACGGTAGGTTTCCTTGTGTTCTTCAAAGTATTTATTCATCAAGGGCTTATCTACAGTTACGGAAGAAATTAATTCATCCGGTGAAAACCTTACATAACTTACTTTTACCTTTTCGGTTGCATAAGTATATTGATCAGTTACTTCCTGATCGCTTATAACCAAAAAGGTCGTTAAAAATTGAACCAATTTCTGTTTTAACAGGCTTTGAGCCGTAGATTCCTCAAAAACCTTTGCCGTCATCCTGTTGTTCGCCAGCATCGCGTTATATATTGCATTATCAAAGCTCCCCCCTTTCTGGAAGGCTTGATATTGGCTGATGGTATCCTGAATCTCCTTGTCTGTAATATCCAGACCTACCCTTTTAGCCTCTTGGCTGATTATCTTCTGCTGTATCAATGATTCCAGGGTGCTTCTCTTTAAATCAAATGTCTTGATGAGGCTGTCATTCCATGCGTCCTTATATTGAGTCTGAAGATTTGAAAGAAGTTCAGAGTATGCCTTTTGGTATTCCTGACTGCTTATAACCTCCCCGTTTACCGTTGCAACCTTGGCGGATTCCTCGGCAGTGAATGAATATCCAAAGTAAAAAACAAAAACCATGATTATTATTACCAGTAGAAATTTGATAAGCCAGGATTTGGCGTTTTTTCTCATCAAGCTAAGTAACATACTAAATGACCTCCCGATATTAACGCATTAAAAACCTCCTTTTAAAATAATTAAAAAGAGGAGGAATTGAAATCTTTTATCATTACACCACGGTTATGTCTATAATAATTATATAGATCATCTTTAAAAAATTGTTTGGAAATTTTGGTTGATATTATAGTGTTAATTTTTTAGAATATGCCGGTTTTTTAATAAAAATAAATAGGTTAATAGATTATAATGGCAACAGAAACCGGCACCTGGAACTTAATAACCGAGAGTCTGAAATCAAGAATATCCTCTTCAGATATTAAGACCTGGTTTTCACAGACAAACCTTAACCGCTTGGATAATAACCTTGCTGTAATTGAAGTGCCCAATAAATTCGTTGCAAACTGGCTGCGAGACAACTATCTGGATGAAATAAAAAACTCATTTAAAACCGTCCTTAAGGAAACACCTGAGATACTTTTTCAATATAATCAAAAAGATGCTTCTCAATTAACACAAAAAGATAATAAAAACGGCGGAGAATTTAAAAATAATTTAAATAGATTAATGAGTTTTGATAATTTTATTGTTGGTGAATATAATAGATTTGCCTTTTCTTCCGCAGTTGAGGTATCAAACGGTAACGGTAGTTATTATAACCCTTTGTATATATTCTCAAAATCTGGTCATGGAAAAACGCATCTTTTAAATGCAATAGGAAATCATTTTTTTAATAAAGAACCATCTTTAAAAATTAAATATGTTTATTCTAAAAATTTTATATCTGATTTTAATCATTCATTAGTATCAAAAAATTTCGAAGAATTCAGGAAAAAGTATCATGAACTTGATGTATTATTATTTGATGATATAGATTATTTAATAATTAATAAGATTCAGGAAGAATTTCTTTCAATTTTTAATAAATTATATGATGAAAAAAAACAGATAGTAATAACCGGAGAAAATCCGCCAAATAAATTAAGTAATTTTAATATTCAGCTTACATCCAGATTAGGCTGGGGGCTTTTAACGGAAATTAAAGAAATAGATCAAAAAAATAAATATGATATAATAAAAACTAAATTAAAAGAAAAAAGTATAAATATACCAAATGATATTATATTTTATTTAATCAAATCTACTAATAATATTAAAATATTATTAAAAAATATAATACGAATTGAAACTTATATTTCACTAAATAGTGGAGAGATAAACATATCTCTGGTTAAATCCCTTATTAAAGATGAAAACACTCTTGATCTTGATATAAAGGTTAAGGATATACAATTATTAATATCAGGTTATTTTAATATATCTATATCTGATCTGCTTTCTAATAAAAAAACCTCAAAATATTCTTATCCCAGACATCTGGCAATGTACCTTTGCAGAAAATATACGGAGCTGTCTTTTAAGGATATAGGATATCAGTTTGGCGACAGGGATCACTCAACTATTATTTATGCTATAAAAAAAATAGAAATATTAAAAATTAAAAAGATAGAAATAATGAACGACCTTCATAACATCGAAAATCTGTTAACTTGATGTATTTGTCTTTTTTAAATAGTATGTTACAGTAATTTCACATTTTATTGACATAAATTAATTTTTTTTCAGAGATATAAAACAAATATGGATTAAATTTTTTATTTCCTTTAAAACACTTATAAAAATATGGATATAACTTATAAAAGTACTTAAAACATTATTAATAATTCAGATAAGTTATTTCACTAATAAACAAAACAACGGCCCTTATTATTACGATTATAATTTAAATAAATATATTAATATCATAGGAGGCAGACATGGAGATAAAGGTAAATAGGGATGAATTTTTTAAGGCGGTATCTAGGGTGCAGAGTATTATCGAAAAGAGAAGCAATATGCCAATACTTTCAACAATCCTTATCTCATCTACTGATTCCCATATAAATTTATCAGCCACAGACCTTGAAATAAGTTTACAACAAAAAATTTCCGCTGATGTTATTACTCAGGGAAGCATAACCATTTCGGGTAGAAAGCTTTTTGAAATTCTAAAAGAAAGCAAAAGTGACAGCATATATATTAAAGAGAAGGATAATGACTGGGTTTATATCTCAGATGATCATACTAAATACAATCTCGCATGCCTTTCATCTGAGGAATATCCTGTTTTTATTGAACCGGAGGGAGTAAATACCATTGAAATGGATTCATTAATGTTAAGCGAGATGATTAATAAGACAATATTTTCAGTGACAATGGAAGAGGCAGGTTTTAAATTATCCGGCGTATTTACGGAAAAGTTTGAGGTGGAGGGAAAAAAATATCTCAGGATGGTATCCACTGACGGACATCGTCTCTCTTTGATCGATAAAGAAATTGATAAAATTGAAGAATTAAAACTTGATAATGGTGTAATGATCCCTAAAAAAGGGATGCTCGAACTTAATAAACTGGCATCTGATGGCGAGAAGATATATATAGGGTTCAAACAGAGCAACTGCATTGCCAAAAAAGATAATTCGCTCATCGTAATAAGATTATTAGAAAGTAAATTCCCGGATTATAATTCTGTTATACCAAAAGATGTTAAACACAAAATAAAGGTTAAGAAGGAAGAAATCCTCAATAGCATGAGAAAGATGATAATATTGACCAATGAAAGTTATAGAGGGGTTAAGATTACATTGGAAAATAATAAAATGGAATTTGTTTCAATAAACCCGGACCTTGGAGATGTCAGGGATGTAATAGATGTTGAGTATAATGACGAACGTCTTGAATTGGGATTTAATTCAAAATATTTTATGGATGTACTTCAGGCGATGGAAAGTGAAATAATTGAAATAGGGTTCATAGATAATTCAAGCCCTTGCCTGTTTTATGGCAAGGATGATATAGGATTTTTAGGCCTGGTTATGCCTATGAGGATTTAAGAGGAGAATATGATAGATTCAGAAGCCAGTTACGGAGCAGAAGCGATAAAGGTACTGGAGGGTTTGTCCGCAGTACGCAAAAGACCTTCAATGTATATTGGAAACACAGGATTTGAAGGCCTGCACCACCTTGTTTACGAGGTTGTTGATAACAGTATCGATGAGGCCATGGGCGGATACTGCGATTTTATAGATATAAAGATGTTGAGTGACGGGAGTATAAGCGTTACCGACAACGGTAGAGGCATCCCTGTCGAGATGCATAAGACGGAAGGAATACCAGCCCTTGAACTGGTCATGACCAAACTTCATGCGGGCGGAAAATTTGATAATAAGAGCTACAAGGTCTCAGGCGGACTGCATGGGGTTGGCGTATCGGTTGTTAACGCCCTTTCTGAATTTCTTGAGGTGGAGGTGTATCTGAATGGAAAGGTCCATTTTCAGAGATATGAAAGGGGTGTTGTAAAGACGCCGGTCCTGGTTACAGGAGAGACGACTAAAAGAGGAACCAGGGTAGTCTTTAAGCCCGATAATGAGATCTTTGAAAATACGGAGTATGATTTTGAGACTATAGTAAAAAGGATGAGGGAACTTTCCTTCCTTACAAAGGGTGTAAGGATAAAGGTTACAGATGAGATCAATGGCGGGAAAAAGGATTTCATGTATGAAGGCGGGATCGTATCTTTTGTAGAATATATAAATAAGAATAATGAGGTCCTGCATAAAACCCCCATTTACATATACGGCGAGAAGAACGATGTGATCGTGGAGGTAGCCTTACAATACAATAATTCCTATAACGAGAAGATGTTTACCTTCGCCAATAATATAAATACCATTGAGGGAGGAAGCCATTTAAGCGGATTCAAGGCCGCAATTACCAGGACTATTAATCAATATCTTCAGAACTCTCCCATGGGAAAGAACCAGGAAAACCTGAGCGGAGATGATGTAAGAGAAGGCCTGGCGGCGGTTATCAGCATTAAATTATCAAGCCCTCAATTTGAAGGACAGACCAAGACCAAGCTTGGAAACAGCGATATTAAAGGGCTTGTTGAAAATCTCGTTAACGATAAATTAAGCACTTATTTTGAAGAGAATCCAAGTGTAATAAAAGCAATTCTATCAAAGGCTGTTGATGCGGCCAGGGCAAGGGAGGCGGCCAGAAAGGCAAGAGACCTGGCAAGGCGCAAAGGCGTGCTCTCAGATCATTCATTGCCTGGAAAGCTGGCTGATTGTCAGGAAAAGGATGCCGCCCTTTGCGAGGTATTTCTTGTGGAAGGGGAATCTGCCGGCGGCTCTGCCAAACAGGGGAGGGATCGCAGAAATCAGGCAATACTTCCCTTGAGGGGAAAGATCCTTAATGTTGAAAAGGCGAGATTTGATAAGATGATATCCAGCGAGGAGATCCGCATCCTGATTTCTGTCCTGGGGACAGGTATTGGAGATGACAGGTATGATATAAATTCCCTGAGATATCATAAGGTGATTATTATGACGGACGCCGACGTTGACGGATCCCATATAAGAACCCTTCTTTTAACCTTCTTCTTTAGGCAGATGCCGGAACTTATAGAAAAGGGGTACCTGTACGTGGCCCAGCCGCCTCTTTACAGGGTGGCCTCGGGGAAAAGCGAGATGTATTTAAGGGATGAGGATGAACTGAATAACTTCATACTGGACCGCATAGAAAAAAATGAAAAGGTCATCTCAAACAGCGGTGAAGAAATATCAGGGCAAAGGCTTGTAAAACTGCTTAATGGTATAATAAGTTATAACGAAAACCTGAAGAGACTCTCAAGAAGGGGTTACAGCGCGACTTTTATTGAGCTTCTTGCCTCTCTTGGTCATCTTGACAAGAATATGTTTTCCAATAAGGAATTTATGGAAGGCATATTCAAAAGACTTCAGGATGAAGGATTCGAAGTCAGCAATGTAAAGATCCAGGAAGAGGATGGAGACTATGAGTTTAATGTATCAGATACACGCAACGGAGGGTATTCCTTCCCTGTTAACTGGGAATTCATCGCCTCACATGAATTGAGAAATATGACAGGCATCAAAGATAAGTTAGGCGACCTTTTAAAAGGCAAATACACCCTTATTGGTGAAGGAGATGTCAGGAAGACGGCGGAAGGCCCCCAGCAGCTCCTGTCGGATCTCATGGATAAGGCAAAGAAGGGACTTACCATTCAGAGATACAAGGGTCTTGGAGAGATGAACCCCGAACAGTTGTGGTCAACCACTATGAATCCTGAAAAGAGGAGACTTCTCAAGGTCAGGGTTGAGGATGTTGTGGATGCGGATGACATATTTACCATCCTTATGGGAGATAAGGTTGAGCCCAGGCGTGAGTTCATACAGAGCAACGCCCTTGAGGTTACGGAACTGGATATTTAAAAGGCGAAATGCAGGGGCTTTAAGACAATTTATAAAATTGTCTTTTGCCTGAGGCGCTTCGCCTGATTTTTGGAGAAAAAGGATGATATCGGACATAAACATTAATTCCGTTAATATAGAAGACGAGATGAGGAAGTCTTATCTCGAGTATTCCATGAGCGTCATAGTGGGCAGGGCCCTGCCTGATATCAGGGATGGTCTGAAGCCGGTTCACAGGCGCGTCTTATTCGGGATGTATGACCTTAAAAATTTTCACAACAGGCCCTATAAAAAATCAGCCAGGGTGGTTGGAGATGTAATAGGTAAGTACCATCCCCACGGAGACGCAGCGGTGTATTACACCATAGTCAGGATGGCCCAGGATTTCTCCTTAAGGTATCCCCTGGTTGACGGCCAGGGTAACTTCGGTTCCGTTGACGGCGATCCTCCTGCTGCAATGCGTTACACGGAAGTAAGAATGACGCGCATGGCGGAGGACTTCATTGCGGATCTTGAAAAAGAGACAGTGGATTTTACCCCGAACTATGACGACTCTCTCATGGAACCGTCTGTCCTCCCCACCAGCATACCCAACCTCCTGGTAAACGGTTCTTCCGGGATCGCGGTCGGTATGGCGACAAACATCCCTCCCCATAATCTTACGGAAGTTTGTAACGCGATAATGAGCCTGATTGATAAACCTGATATCAGCATACATGAACTTATGCAGTCTGTTCCCGCCCCTGATTTTCCCACGTCAGGGTTCATCATAGGCAGGAAGGGAATCATGGATGCCTATAATACAGGCAGGGGGATCATAAAGATAAGGGCCAGGGCCTTTATTGAACAGGCGGGAAAGAATCTTGAAAGGATCGTGATATCGGAGATACCCTACCAGGTCAATAAGACAACCCTTCTTGAAAGGATAGCTGAACTTGTCAAGGATAAGAAGATAGAAGGAGTAGCCGATATAAGGGATGAGTCTGACAGGGATGGGATGAGGGTGGTAGTGGAGGTAAAGAGGGACGGGATGTCCATGGTGATCCTTAACCGTCTGTATAAATATACCCAGATGGAGGTCTCCTTCGGGATCATCTTCCTTGCCATTGTAAAGGGAAGGCCGCAGATATTAAATCTCAAGGAGATACTTGAACAGTTTATCAGCTACCGCCGTGAGATAATAGTAAGAAGAACAAGATATGACCTGAGAAAGGCTGAGGAGAGGGCGCATATACTTGAAGGGTTAAGGAAGGCCCTTGAATTCCTGGATGATGTAATAGCCCTTATAAGGTCCTCCGCCGATTCAAAGGAGGCAAAGGCCAGACTGATTTCGGAGTTTGAGTTTTCCGATCTACAGGCCCAGGCCATACTTGACATGAGGCTCCACAGGCTCACAGGGCTTGAGAGGGAAAAGATCGACGCGGAATACATGGAACTGATGAAGGATATCTCCAGGTTCAAGGCCATACTTGAATCTCCAGCCATGGTACTTCAGCTCATCAAGGATGAGATGAAAGAGATCAAGGAAAAATACGGGGATGAAAGAAGGACAGAGATACTCGAGGAAGAAGGCGAACTGGTTCTTGAGGACCTTATAGTCGATGAGGAAATGGTTGTCACCATCAGTCACACCGGGTACATAAAGAGGAACCCCATAAGCCTCTATAGGGCTCAGCGACGAGGCGGCAAAGGTCTTACAGGGGTTGTGCCCAAGGAAGAGGATTTTGTAGAAATGCTTTTCACCGCCTCTTCCCATGATTATCTACTCTTCTTTACCAATAAGGGGCGGGTCTATTGGAAGAAGGTCCATGAGATGCCGGAGGCGGGAAGGATATCCAGGGGAAAGGCCATAGTTAATCTCCTGGAACTCCAGAAGGATGAAAAGGTTGCCACAGTGCTTTCCGTTAAGGAGTTTGATGAGAAATCCTTCGTGGTAATGGCGACGAAAAAAGGCATCTTAAAAAAGACGGAGCTCATGGCCTACAGCCGACCGAGGGCAATGGGCATTATCGCCCTCACGATACGCGAGGATGATGAGCTTATAGGCGTAAGGATGACTGACGGCGAGCATGATATCTTTCTTGCCACAAGAAACGGCAAGTCCATAAGGTTCCCCGAGGCAGACTTAAGGGGCATGGGGAGGGTAGCCGCCGGCAATATAGGAATAAGGATGGAAGAAGGTGATGCGGTCGTGGGGATGGAGGCCATTAAGGAAGGCGAGACCATCCTGACCGTGACCGAGAACGGCTTCGGCAAAAGGACAAAGACGGAGGAATACAGGCGTCAATCAAGGGGAGGCAAGGGTGTCCTTACCATCAAGACCTCTGATAGAAACGGCCCGGTTGTTTATTCCTATCAGGTAAGCGATCAGGATCAACTGATGATAATAACGGAACGCGGCAAGATAATAAGGCTGAGGGCAGCCGATATCTCTGTCATAGGCCGCAACACCCAGGGTGTAAAATTGATCGATCTCGGCGAGGGGGAAAAGGTTGTAGGCGTTGCGAAATTAATGGAGGATTAAATTCCTCCGACTCCTTTAATCAATGACTATCAGAACATCGGCTTTAAGCAATGCCGGGTGATTTGTTAAGAGAAGCAAATATGACAAGAAAAGAGACTTTCCGTATTGGGGCAATAGGTGCAGGCAGTTGGGGAACCACCCTGGCAAATTTGTTGGCTGAAAAGGGCTTCCTTGTGGACATGTGGGTAAGGGAAGAGGAGGTCTATCATCAGATAAAAGATGAAAGGGAAAACAAGGTTTTTTTACCCGGCCATAAATTGAGTCCAAGGCTTAATCCAGTGCAGACCTTTGAAGAGGCCCTGCGCCACAAGGATGTTGTCTTGATGGCGGCGCCCTCCCATGTCTTCAGGGAGGTCTTGACCAACTTGAAACCCTTTCTTCATCCTGAGATGACTATTATTTCAGCGACCAAAGGCATAGAAAACGAGACATTGAAGATAATGTCACAGGTGGCGGAAGAACTCCTGCCCAAGGGGTACATCGATCTTTTTTCATGTATTGCCGGGCCGAGTTTCGCAAAAGAGGTCATTGTAAAACAGCCCACGGCCGTGACCATCGCATGCAGGGACATGAATCACGCGAAACTTATGCAGGCATTGTTTTCCACGGAATTTTTCAGGGTCTATATATGCGATGATCTCACAGGGGTGCAACTCTGCGGGGCGTTGAAGAATGTGACAGCCATCGCCGCCGGTGTTTCAGACGGCCTGGGATACGGCCTTAACGCCAGGGCTGCCCTGATAACAAGGGGACTTGCGGAGATAACAAGGCTCGGCATGGCCATGGGGGCAGATCCAATGACCTTCGCGGGGCTCTCCGGGATTGGGGATCTTGTCCTGACATGCACAGGCGACTTGAGCAGGAACAGGACCGTCGGCCTGAAGATAGGACAGGGCATGGGGCTTGATGAGATCACCGGCGGGATGAGCATGGTAGCGGAAGGCGTAAAGACATCCATAGCTGCCTATGAACTCGCAAAAAAGATCGGCGTTGATATGCCGATCATCAACCAGGTCTATGAGATCCTTTATCAGGGAAAAGACCCAAGTACAGCGGTCAGGGAACTCATGACAAGGGAATTGAAAAAAGAGACTTACAAATAGCACAGTTCCTGATTATGGGTGCTATACAGATTTTTCGCTCCGCACAGAATGACACAAGGCTGTCCCAGCCTGATCAAATAGTCTGTCATTCTGAGCGAAGCGAAGAATCTCTGTGCAATGGGTGTCCTTTCTCTTGCCTGCAATCATGACTACATGTTGTTAATTGTAATCCCCAGGGACTGGAGGGAAAAACAGCAATGGCCCAACAAGGAATCCCGGAGCCCCTCGACAAGGAAACAATAATCAAGGGCCTTGGCGAATCAATTTTTTCACGAAACCTCCTCCTTTATGAAACAATAAATTCCACAAATATACTTGCCAAAGAACTCGCCATCAAAGGCGCGCCGGAAGGGACGGTTGTAATTGCAGAAGAGCAGACAGCCGGAAAGGGACGGTTGGACAGGCGGTGGCTTTCTCAAAGTCATAAAAACCTCTTATTCACAATACTCTTGGTACCTCCATTTGGAGCGGAACATATCTTTCTGTTGACCATGATGCTTGATGCTGGCCTTGTCTGCGATCGACGAAGCAAAGGATATGACAGGGGTTGAGATCAAGATCAAATGGCCCAATGATCTATATGTCGGCAAGAAAAAACTGGGCGGGATGCTGACTGAATTTTCCATAAAGGACGGGATTGCGGATTACGTGATCCTTGGTCTCGGCTTGAACATTAACTGGATGCCCGGAGAGCATGATGGTTTGGTATATCCCGCAACAAGCATCCTCGCAGAAACTGGAAGAACAACATCCAGAAGCGAGTTGCTTGCAGGCATACTCACGAGATTCGATGCCTATTATAAAAAGGCCCTGTCAGGAGAGACCGATTTTTTACATTCAAGGTGGAACGAACTCTCCCTAGTAATCGGAAAGGAAGTGGAGATCATTTCTCCTGAGGAGAAAATTAAAGGCAAGGCCATCTCCATTGACAAGACCGGTGCACTTATTCTGAAAAACAGCCTCGACGAAGAATTGACAATATTAAGTGGAGATGTGTCCTTGAGGTTTTAATTGATTAGAATAATTCTTTCAATTTGGACAATTCGATGAACTCTACGATTGTATGGATAACAGCGGCCTTTCTCTTTGCCGGGTGTGAACATCAGAGGACCTTGAATTTTTCCACGCAGACGTCTTTTTCTTTTCAAACCAATTCCTCTCAAACTCGTATTCTGCTTGATCCTGTCGGTAAGGATATAAACAGGATCCTGATTTTAACTTTGGATAACAACAAGGTCATCAATTCCCGCGCCGCCCTTTTGCCATGGCCCATATATCAATTTCAGGAAGGAGACATTGACGAAGATGGTGTGCCGGAGCTTTTTGTTGGCGTAGTCAAGGCGTGCCCTCACGACCCTGTAGTCAGACGCCGGTTGTTTGTTTATGAGGTACTAGACGGTGACATCAGGGCAAAGTGGAGGGGGACCTATGTCGCATACGATCTCATGGAATTTCGTATTGTTCAGATTGATGGAAAGGCGCGTATCCGCAGCCTTGAACAGGACAAGTCAGGAACATATCATATAGTAACCTATGCCTGGGCATCCTTTGGCCCGCGATTGATCAATAACAAAACTGGGGGTAAAAACTATGAAAAGGCTTTTGAGATCTACAATAGCGATTCTTTTTTCAGTCCTGCTTCTGACATACAGTTATCCGAAAGCGGCAACCGCTGATGATGGAAGCAGTAATAAGAAAGAGGATACTTCCGGGAATATAAAATCTTTCGCGGAATATAGAGAATACAATAGAATGGTGCATGGCCGCACATCAGCTTCTTATAACATTGAAGATTATAAGGACCTGACTTTTGAAATGGTTTATGGCAAGAAAATAAATCCCCCGGCCTTTGATCTTAATATGGATATCTCATCCAAGTCCCTTTCAGAATTGCGTCTCTTGCGTAACACTGTCTATGCCAGGCATGGCATGCTGTTCATGGATTCAGTGATACGAGGATACTTCAATAAGTTTCCCTGGTACCAGCCTGTGTTCTGGGATCAATCGTTTAAGATATCTCTGTCAAATGACGAACAGGCGTTCGTTGCACGAGTCAAGACAGAGGAAGCTTTGCGACTGAAGAATAACAGGGTTAACCGGGATGGGCTCATGCTCGGAAACCCGGATAATATCGGAAACAAAGAAATGTTTAAGGTCATGCCGGATAAAGCTGACAGCCTTTTAAAGGAACAGAATTTTTTCCTGAACACCTCGAATCATGAACATCTGTATAACGTATACGAAGAAAATAAATACCAGGGTGTGCCAAGTTACGTCTCTACAGACCTCTATGCAGATCTTTTACATGTCTATTACAAGCACCTGATGATGAACCTGGAAAAATATGATCTATATCCTTTGGCAGCGTCCCTGGTAAATGGGATGTATGCAAAGACCCTTGAGATTTATAATGATAAATCGAGAAACAGCGACTTGAAGCCTGCCCTGGAATTTAATCTGATCTACCTTGCCGTGGCTGGAAATTTATTTAATCAGAATTCAATCAAGCCCCCGGACATACTCGTTGAACGATATCAAAAAGAATATGATGCCTGTATAAAGGCGTCAGAGGTAGGTTCAGTATTTTTGAATGATTTATATTTCGATCATAGCCAGATGAAGGCTCGGGGGGGTTACGCTGAGGACAAATCTCTGGACCTTTATTTTCAGGGAGTAAAATGGCTTGTCACTGCCCCGGTGTTCTATCAGGAAGAAACCGGTCTAAAATCTTCCGCTCTTTTAGCCTTGGTACTTCAGGATAACAGGGATCTGCTGGAGCAATATAATAGGTTTGAAAATATCATAGCGGCATTTGCCGGAGAAGGAGACAATCTCTCGCCAATGCATATTTTAAAGATCTTTAAGGAAGACAAACGCTTTGCGGACATTGCATCTCTTGCTGATAAGGATCTGATGACACAACTTAGAAAGCAGCTTAAGGAGATGGACCCTGAAAAGATGCATGCAAAGGGCGGGACCACAGAGATTGCAGCAGAAATGGATAAACCTCGTATCTTCTTTTTCGCGTCACGATATAATTTTGACGGCTACATCTTACAGACTCTGATTCATCCGCTTTTGGCTGGAGGCGGCGCCCGTCTATATCCTAAAGGGTTGGATATTTTCGCTACCTTCGGCAGCGCTGAGGCAAAGAAGATATTGATTAAGGAATATAAAGAGGCGGAGACATGGCCAGGTTATGTCAATGCATTAAAAAAGATGGAAGAAGAATTCACAGGATTTAAAAACTGGGATCAGAACCTTTTTAATAAACGAATGGGTCTCATTCTTGGAAATACTAAGTCAGATAACCTTTACCCGGATTACATGAAGACTGCTTCATGGCAAAGGCGTGAGCTTATCTCGTCGCTTGCTGCATGGACAGAGGTTAAAAATGAATTGATCCTGTATCAAAAACAGCCGTCCGGTGCGGAGGCCGGAGAGGGAGGGCTCAAGCCTCCGGACCCTGTAACACCAGGTTATGTGGAACCAAAAGTTTCTTTCTGGGCCGGATGTCTTGATCTGTTAAATATGACACACACGGTTCTGGCTAAAGAAGGATTTTCAACAACTGCGCGGAGAAGCGATCTGGCCCGTTTATACATAATGGCGGAGGACCTTCTTGCAATCAGCCAGAAGGAGTTGAAGGGGGAAATGATCAACAGCAGTGATTTTAAAAAGATTGAAGGAATTGGTGCAGAGGCAGAATATCTTTCAAAGAGTTTGAAGGGCGAATGGGACTATGGTGACGGCATGGGCCTGGCCGCGGATGTTTATACATACCACACGGATGCAGCATGCCTTGAAGAAGCCGTGGGAAACGCCGATGTAATCTGGTGCATGGCAGAGATAAACGGTCTTTTATACCTTACAAGAGGTGCAACCTTCAGCTATTATGAATTTAAGGAACCCCTTTCGTCTCGACTGACAGACGAAGAATGGCGCGAGCGCCTAAGCACAAAGAGTGAACCGGAGCGGCCGGTATGGACAAAGAAGCTCTATGTCCAAAAGGCTCCGGAGGTTAATACAAGTTATGGTGATACATCTTATCCGGTCAGCGGAAAATGGAGTTATTAAAACAAATTGTTTGTGCCTTTATCTTTGCATTGTTTTGCTTGCAGGCAGGCTTTTGTCCGGCAGACGTTCGTGATGATCATGTAGTGTCAATCAACATAACCGGAGATGTCCTGCTTGATCGAGGCGTGAAAAAGTTTGTTGATATTGCAGGGGTATCAGGTGCGATGAGCGAGGTTGCAACCCTATTCTCTTCTGCCGATTACACCTTGATTAACCTTGAATGCCCGGTCACTGAGATTGGTGCGCCAAGAAAAAAGTCTTTCGTCTTTCGTGCTGACCCAGCCCTTCTTACAGGTCTGAACTCTGTAGGTATTACCCATGCCAGTGTTGCTAACAATCATACACTTGATCAGGGAGAGGCGGGGTTTGTCGATACAATCAAAAATCTTGCAAAGGCCGGAATAACCGTTGTCGGCGCAGTTAAAGGAAGAGCAGAAGCTGTAGAGCCGGAGATCATTGAAAAGAACGGAGTGAAGATCGCCGTCTTTGCAGTAAACATGGTTGAGATCAAATCGTCTTATAATGTGGTGAAGGAGGCAAGGCCATGTGAGGCATCATCAGCTGCGATGCTTTCTGCCGTTAAATCGTTCCATCGTGAACACCCTGAAATACATGAGATCGTCTTCATGCACTGGGGTGAAGAATACTCCCTTTTTCCGAAAGACGAGCAGGTCTTTCTTGCCCGCAGTCTGATTGATACCGGGGTTGACGCAGTGATCGGTTGCCACCCTCATGTCATTCAGGGGGTTGAGGTGTATCATGGCAGGCCAATCGTCTACAGTCTCGGCAATTTATTGTTTGATCAATCCCTGCCGGGGACGCAGCATGGGCTGGTTGTCACACTTTTTTTTGGAAAAGATTCTTTAGAAAAGGCAACACTGCATCCTATCAAGCAGATCGGCTGTGCGCCACACCAGGATGGAGAAAGGAGGCTGGATCTTAAGAAGGATAAGACGATGCTTCCATCAGAAATTATTTCCAATGAATGATGTCTCCTCATCTTAATACACCTACTCCTTCTTCATCACTCCCCCAACCCCCTCTTATCTTAAGAGGGGGAAGAAAAAAGGAGCATCTCAATTGTCATCATGGCGGTTGACCAGAGTATGTCCGTTGCCATATGAGCTGCGCAACTGGAATCAAACAGGAGAGATGCCTTCGCTGAGAATTCATCATCACCCGCCCAGAGGATGACTGTCACTGTCACTCTTGGAAAGGGAAAGAGCCTGATAGAGATATCTCCGAATTCGGCCTTGGATCCGCCAAGCGCTTTGCTTGCATTAATAAAGCCATCAAAATCATTTTCAAATCGGGCAGTGATCTTATCAAGGGGAAGGACATGGGTGCCTCTTAAAAAGAAGTCGCCGCCAGGCAAATCAGACGGCTTCACAAGCAGGCCGGATAGAGGCGAGGCATTTGCATGGATTAAGTATCTCAGGATTGAAAGACATGAATATTGACTGAGCTCTTTAACAAGGAAAGCGCCGGAAGGAGAAGGGCTGGAGATCTCTTGATCCGCCAAAGAAACAAGGATCTCCTGCCCAAGGCTGATAAGTTTATAGGTAGAAGTCTCAGGATCAAAAGCTGCATCAGCCCTGGTTTCTGTATCCTTCTTTTCGAGGGACGAAAGGATGTCCCACGCTTCTTTTTCACCTGACCATATCATAAAGATCCCATCACGACATTTGGTCTTGCTTCAGTCTCGCCAACAGCTCCCCGGTTTTTACCCTCTGTCCTTCTTTTATATACACCGATTCAACCGTGCCTGGAGCTGCTGCAATAATAACGGTCTCCATCTTCATTGCCTCAATCACGACGAGGTTCTGACCCTTTGTCACCTTGTCCCCTTCCTTGATAAGCACTTTAACAATGTTCCCCGGTATGCTTGCCCCGACGTCATTCTTATTTGACGGGTCGGCCATCTTGGTCGCCTTGTCCTCGGCTTTATCGCCTCTTATCCGCTCTGCTTTATCTTTAATCCTGATTTCTCGTCTGTTTCCGTTTACCTCGAACTCCAGTACTCTGTTGCCCTCGGCATCGAGTTTTCCTATTTCAATCAACTGTACGATCAAGATCCTGCCTTCAGCAACCTCGATTTCACATGTCTCCCCTTCTGCAAGGCCATGGAAGAAAACATCACTTCCCATACGGCTGAAGTCGCCATACTCCATGACAAAATTCAGGTAATCTTCAAAGACATCAGGATACAGTGCATAACTCAGGAGGTCTTTTTTTGAAGGATTGTATCTGTATTTCTTGCTTAAATGTTTCTCCACTTTGTCGAAGTCCTCAGGGGGAAGCAACTCTCCGGGCCGGCCCGTTATAGGCTCAATGTCCTTTAACACGAGTTTCTGGAGTTTTTCCGGAAAGCCCCATTCAGGCTGACCCATCATCCCCTTGAAATATGAGACGACGGAATCCGGGAAGGCCATATTGCCGGCCTTTTCATAGATGTTATCAGGTTTCAGGTCGTTCTTAACCATAAAGATGGCAAGGTCCCCGACAGTCTTCGAAGAAGGGGTTACCTTCACGATGTCGCCAAGCATATCATTTACTTTTTTGTACATCTCTTTGACATCATGGAACCTGTGACCAAGACCGAAGCTTTCCACCTGGGGTTTCAGGTTGGAATACTGGCCGCCCGGTATTTCGTAGTTGTAGATCTCGGCGCTCCCTGACTTCAGGTCCGATTCAAACTGCGCATAGACAGGCCTTACCGAGTTCCAATAGTCCGATACCTTCTGAATCCCGCTCAGATCAATTCCGGTATTCCGCTCGGTATTTTCAAGTGCCGCCACAATGGAATTAAGCGCCGGCTGGCTTGTAAGCCCTGACATGCTGTTAAAGGCCATGTCCACAATATCCACTCCCGCGTTTGCGGCCATCAGCGTTGTTGCAACGCCGTTTCCGGTTGTGTCGTAGGTATGCAGATGTAAGGCAGGGCTTTTGCATGAATCAGGTATCTTAAGATCGAAAGCCTTGAATATTCGCCTAGCTCCGTAATCAGCGTCTTGCCCATAGGTGAAGTGCAAAGGAGATCTTTATCCGTCAAGGAGACATGGATATCTTCAGCAAAGCACCGCAGCCTGTATGTGGAGGCGTGAGTGTTGAGGGAAAAGACCCAAGTACAGCGGTCAGGGAACTCATGACAAGGGAATTGATGTTAACCGATTGTCCCCAATTCCACGCTAATCCACGGTTACAGCGCCGCGTTTTCGCTGACTATGGCGCAAAGGTCCTGATTGTGGCTGTAGTCGATCGGGATATCCACGAGCACCGGGCCGCTGGTGTTCAGGGCCTTGGCGAGCACGGGCGCAATGTCATCGGCGCAGGTAATGCGCAGCCCTGTTGCGCCAAAGGCCTCGGCGTATTTTACAATATCAACCGGGCCGAACTCAACGCCTGAGGGCCGGCCGTATTTCAGCACCTGCTGAATCTTTACCATATTGTAGGAGCCGTCGCTCCAGACCAGATGGACAAAATTGCATTTCTCCCGCACCGCAGTCTCAAGCTCCATGGCGCTGAACAGAAAGCCGCCGTCGCCTGACATGGATATGACCTTTTCGCCGGGCCGCGCAAGACAGGCGGCAATGGCCCAGGGCAGGGCCACGCCCAGGGTCTGCTGACCATTGCTGAACAGCAGCCGGTAGGGTTCATAGCTCTGGAAATACCGCGCCATCCACACATAGATTGAGCCGATGTCGCACAGCACGGTCGCGTCGTCGCCGATGAGATTGCGCAGCTCATAGATGAGGCGCATCGGGTGAACGGGAAAGCCTGCCTCCCGGGCGCCCTGCACCTTTGCTTCAAGAAGCTCATCCTGCACCTGCATGACCAGCGGATTTGAGGTCGGGTCGACTCCAGAATTGAGCTTTTTGGCAAGCTCGTCTAAATTTGCCGCCATATCGCCCATAAGCTCCAGTGTGGGTTGAAAATGCCGGTCGATAGCGGGCATATGCTCGGCAAGATTAATGAGGGCGCCGGAGCGGCCCTTATTCCATATTTCAGGGTCATATTCAGCAGGATCAAAGCCGATCGTGATCACCACATCTGCCTGCTTAAGCAGCTTGTCGCCGGGCTGATTGCGGAAAATGCCGAGGCTGCCGGCATAGCAGTTAAAAAGATCGCGCGGCACCACGCCCGCGGCCTGATAGGTGTTTACAACCGGCATGGGGTTTTTTGCAAGCAGCTCGCGGATAGCACGGGTGACCGCCGTCCGGCCGGCAAAATTTCCCGCAAATATCACCGGCATTTTTGCGGTGTTGATGAGCCGGGCAGCCTCTGTGATGGTTGCAGATGATGCAATGCCGCTCATCGAAAGCGGGATGGGTTTCATAGGAGCTGCGGTAACCGGATTCATCAGGACGTCCTGCGGCAGGCTGATAAATGTCGCGCCATAGGGGGCAATCGCGCTCAGGCGGAAGGAGTTCACGACGATTTCCGGTATGCTGTCGCCGTCATACACTTCGACAGAATCCTTGGTAACCGGCTTTAGAACGCCCACATTATCAAGGCTCTGATGGGTCTTTATATGCCGCATGCCCCGGCGCACATTGCCGCCCAGGGCCACCATGGGATAGCCGTCATAGGTGGCCGTTGAAAGGCCCGTGGCAAGGTTGGTGACGCCCGGCCCGGAGGTGACAAGGCAGACGCCCGGCGTGCCGGTCAAAAGGCCGTACATGCCCGCCATGAAGGCGGCGTTCTGCTCATGACGGCAGAGTATGAGCTGTGGTCCATGGTCGGCAAGCACGTCAAAGATCGTATCCACCTTTGCCCCCGGTATGCCGAATATATATTTGACGCCCTGCTCTTCAAGACATTGCACCAACAATTCCGCACCGTTTTTTGCTTTTGACATAGAGATCCTCCTCATTACTTCTCCGCCTTCTCCAGATCCTTGCTCGTATCACGCGTAAGATCGGCGGTGAGAAAATCAAGCGTTATGGGCAGGCCCATTTCAAGAATCGGCACATGCTGAATGCCTATCCGGACCTTGTGCAAGGCACATCCTATTACATGGCCGCCACGCCGGCGGTCTGCCGTAAGAAAATGGAGATGATATCCCGGCGCGGTGATGCTCTCTATGAAGCGAGGCGTGAAAAAACCCGCCATGCAGCCCTCGATATCATCAAAATCAAAAACAGGCTGGTTCCTGGTCGCTTCAACAAGAGGCGTATAATTTTCGCTTTTGGCAACGGCTCGGGTTTTTATATGCCTGAATGTTCCATCGATGCGAATGGCATAGAGCATATTGGGCGAAGGGATCAGCATATCAAGAAGGGTCTCGATATTTTTATAGTCATCGCCTCCTGCAATTTCGTCAAAGGTATCAGGCCGGAAGAAGGTGGCGCAGGCAAAGGGCGACTGCTCGGCCTCGTCGGCAATTGATGCGGCGCCGTCGGAGCGCACCTGATAGACAACCCCGTCGAGTATAACCATTTCTCCGTCAAGATAATTGAAGGTTCCCAAACCGAAATCACCATGTTTTTTTATCTGGGCAACCGTGGTGTTTTGGACATAGAATCCCTCGACCAGTGCATTGATAGGCGCTGAAAGATAGACGGCATTGCCTTTTTTTGCGGCGGACAGGTAGTGGCGAAGGGCCTGCTGCACAATATCGGCTTCTGAAGCCCCTGTGCGCAGCGCCTCCTCCCGGAGCTGCTGTCGCAGCTCAACAGGCAGAGTAATGTCAAGGTGAAGCTGGTTTTGTGTAGACATGGGTGCAGTATAGGAACAGAATGCCTGAGTGTCAAGAGCAAACAGGTTTGACTGGATGGCGCGCTCCATAAAAGGCTTTTCTAGGATACATATGATGCGTTAGAAGAAAACGTAAAAATAATCTAAGATATGGGACCGCTTTCAAACTGGCTGTTGTACATGGATGCGTAGAATCCTTTAGCGTCAAGGAGTTCGTTGTGACTGCCCTGCTCCACGATGGCGCCGTCCTTCATTACAAGGATGATGTCGGCGTTGCGTATGGTGGAAAGCCTGTGCGCGATTATAAAACTGGTCCTCCCCTTCATGAGCCGGTCTATTGCACGCTGAATCAGGATCTCTGTCCTTGTATCAACTGAACTGGTGGCCTCGTCCAGTATCAATATCTTCGGGTCCGCAAGGACTGCCCTGGCAATGGTCAGGAGCTGTTTCTCGCCCTGAGAGACATTGCCTGCCTCCTCGTTCAATTCCATGTCGTAACCCTTCGGCAGGTTGTGGATGACGGAATCGACATTGGCTATCTTTGCGGCATTTACAACCTCCTCATCTGTTGCGTCACTCCTGCCATAGCGGATGTTTTCCCTTATGGTCCCGTTAAACAGCCATGTGTCCTGCAAGACCATCCCGAAGTTTTCACGAAGAGCCTTCCTCGCAAATTCACGTATATCGACCCCGTCAACCAGGATCGCGCCGCTGTTTACGTCATAAAATCTCATGAGGAGCTTGACCATAGTAGTCTTTCCTGCGCCAGTGGGCCCTACTATGGCAACCCTCTGCCCTGCCTCAATTACCGCGGAAAAATTGTTGATGATGATCTTATCCGGGCTGTACCCGAAATTAACATCCTTGAACGAGACCCGGCCCGCGACCTTTTCAGGTTTAACCGGGCTTGATGCCTCTGCCGTATCTTCTTCCTCTGCCAGGAATTCAAAGACACGCTCAGCCGCGGCGGCAGTGGACTGCATCAAGTTGGCCATAGTGGCCGTCTGGGCAATGGGCATGTTGAATGTCCTCACATACTGAATAAACGCCTGGATATCCCCGATCTGTATCGCCTTGTTTATTGCCAGGTAACCGCCAAGGATACAGATAATTACATATCCCAGGTTTCCCACAAACATGGTGACAGGCATCATCAGGCCTGAAAAGAACTGTGACTTCCATCCGGCGTTATACAACTCCTCGTTGAACTCGTCGAACTTGGCTATGGATCGCTCCTCTCCGTTAAAAGCCCTCACCACATTATGACCGGAATACATTTCCTCTACATGACCATTGACTTGGCCGAGATAATCTCTTTGTCTTTTATAAAACTTCTGGGATTTTTTGATTAAGAAGGAAACCAGCCCGAAAGATACAGGCAGCATCAGGAGGCTTACAAGGGTCATCAGGATGCTGATATAGGCCATCATTATGATGATGCCTATGATGGTGGTTACGGATGATACGATCTGGGACAACCCCTGATTCAGAGTATTGCTGATGGTATCCACATCATTTGTAATGCGGCTTAATATATCGCCGTAGCTCCTGGTATCGAAATACTTAAGGGGCAGACGACTGATCTTTTCAGATATCTCCCTCCTCAATTCGTATGTGACCTTGACGGAGACGTTGCTCATCAACAGACCCTGAAGATAGGTGCATATGGAACTTATGATATACAGACAGGTCAGGAGCAACACAATGTTTCCTATGTAAGTGAAGTCGATGGCTGCGCCCTGGACATGGGCGACCTTTGCCATGACCCCTTCAAAGAGCCTTGTCGTGGCATTGCCCATGAGCTTGGGGCCTGTTATCATAAAGACCGTGCCCAGGATGGACAGGATCAGCATTGAGATGATGGAATATTTATAAGCCCCCAGGTAGCCAAAAAGCATTTTCATGGAGTTCCAGAAATTCTTTGCCTTTTCGCCCCCCAAACCCATGCCCAGGGGACCTCCCGGCCCCCTGCCGAACGGACCCGGCCCCATGGGGACCTTCTGCTGATCAGGGCCTTTTACAGGGAGTTTTCCGAATTGTCCGTCGCTGCGACGCAGATCATCACGCACGCTCATGATTGCAGTTCCTCCTTTGACAACTGGGACAGGGCAAGTTCCCTGTAAACCTCGCATTCCTCCATCAGGGTTTTGTGCCTGCCTATGCCTGCCACCCTCCCCTTATGAATGACTACAATCTGATCAGCGTTCATGATCGTGCTTATCCTCTGCCCTATGATCATAACCGTGGAATTTCTTGTCTCCTCCTTCAAGGCCCTTCTCAATACCGCGTCAGTCTTGAAGTCCAGGGCGGAGAAGCTGTCATCAAAGACATATATATCAGGCCGCCTGGCAAGGGCGCGCGCGATTGAGAGCCTCTGTTTCTGCCCGCCCGACAGGTTCATGCCGCCCTGGGCAACCTCGGCCTTAAAGCCGTTTTCATCAGGATTGATAAAGTCCATGGCCTGTGATATCTCGGCAGCCTTCCGGATATCTCCTTCCGGGATGTCTTCATGGGCGTATTTGATATTGCTCTCAACAGTGCCTGAAAAGAGCATGGCCTTTTGCGGCACATAACCGATCTTTTCCCTGAGGTCATGCTGGGTTACATCGCGGATGTCGGCGCCGTCAATAAATATCCTTCCTTCCGAAACATCATAGAAACGGGGTATAAGGTTTATCAGCGTTGACTTGCCGCTTCCCGTGCCGCCCACAAAGGCGATTGTTTCTCCGGGCTTTGCCGTAAAAGAAATGTCACGCAGGACATACTCATCAGCGCCCGGATATTTAAATGCGACATTTTGAAACTCTATATGACCTTTCCTGTCAGGATCAAATTTCACGGGCCTTTCCGGGTCCCTCACGGTAGGTTCGGTTTCAATGACCTCGGAGATGCGCTGGGCCGATACGCCCGCGCGCGGCATCATCATTAATGTAATGGATACTATGAGGAACGACATGATTATGTGCATGGCATACTGCATGAAGGCCATCATGCTTCCGACCTGTATGGCGCCCTGCTCGATACGATGGGCGCCGAACCATATAATCGCCAGCATAACGCCGTTCATAATAAGCATCATTGCGGGCATCATGATCACCATGATGCCGTTGATGAACATGGTGTTCCTTGTCAGGTCTTTGTTGGCGCCATCGAATTTGGCCTCCTGGTACTTCTGTGAGTTGAAGGCCCGGATTACCATGAGACCGGTAAGTATCTCACGGGTGACCAGGTTAAGCCGGTCGACCAGTTTCTGTATTATCTTGAACCTGGGGATCGCCACATAGAACTCAATGGCGATGATCATTATTATGAGCATGACGCCGATGGCGATGATCCATAACATCGATACATCCTCGCGAAGCACCATTATTACGGCTCCTATAGCCATCATCGGCGCATAGAACACCATGCGAAGCATCATGACCAGGAGCGTCTGTATCTGTTCAATGTCATTCGTTGTCCTCGTGATCAGCGAGGCGGTGGTGAACTTGTCGAATTCTATATTGGAAAATTCCTGGACCTTGCCGAAGAGTCTCCGGCGTGTGTCCCGCGCGAACCCGGAGGCTATGCGCGCGGAGAGAAAACCGACAGTAATCGAACATGCGGCCCCCAGAAGGGCGAAGAGCATCATGCGCCCGCCCACAGAGAGGATATAGTTCGTTTGGATTCTGCCTGTTTTTACACCTATCACCTCATATTCAGAAGCGATATAGCCGATGGCGGATTGATTGATCATGCCTTCCGAGACCAGGTCAGCCGTTCCCATTATCTTCTTAACCAGGGCATTCCGTTCCACCTGGGGCAATTGTCCAAGATAGATGAATGGATCAGTATCGGACGGGAGGGTTTTCCCATCAGGATTGAGTGATGCGACCCCGTTTTTCTCGGCGCTAGACGCCGCCATGATCGGCCTTGCAAACAGGGAATTAAGCCTTTCGATCGTGGCCTTGTCCTTAGTGTTTAGAACATGAAGGGGCTCATGGGAAAGTCCGGGATATTTTTGAACGTATACGTCATAATCGCTTTGCGATAGATTCCTGCTGTCGAGCAACAGATAGTTCCGGTCAATAACCGTCCTGTCGGCCTCATTCATGAACATAACTATCTTTTTCATTTCACTCATCCGGATTACTTCCGGAACAGCGTTCTTAATGCCTCTCTGCTGGATGCCGACGTTAACAATCCTCGACAGATAGTTAGGCAGGGCGAGATCCGACATCGCCTGGGCGAACAGCAGGACAAAGATTGCAAAAACCAGCCACCTGAAAGGCCTGAGAAATTTCATTAATTTAAACATGAATTAAAAACCTCTATGCTACTCCCCAATTATCTTCACCTATATGCTAGCGTTGCAGAGGACCAACCCTTGTTTTATCCCGTTCTCCTTTAAAAACTTCCCGGTATATGATTCCTTGATATTTTTGATCTCCTCCGGCGTCCCTGCGCCCACCAGATAACCTCCCTTGTCTCCTCCCTCCGGCCCGAGGTCAATGACGTAATCCGCGGTCTTTATGACATCCATATTGTGCTCAATTACCACAACAGTATTAGCAAGTCCTACCAAATGGGTAAGGACTTCCAGGAGTTTGCGGACATCGTCGAAGTGGAGGCCGGTTGTGGGTTCGTCCAGGAGATAGAGTGTGCTTCCTGTATCCCGCTTGCTCAATTCCTTAGAGAGCTTTATCCTCTGTGCCTCTCCGCCCGAAAGGGTTGTGGCAGCCTGACCCAGCCTGATATAACCAAGACCCACATCGTAAAGTGTATTCAGTTTCTTTTTGATATTAGGGATGTTTTCAAAGAACGCCATGGCCTGGTTCACGGTCATATCCAGGACGTCCGCGATATTTGCGCCCTTGTATCTTACCTCCAGTGTGTCGCGGTTAAAACGTCTTCCATTGCATGACTCGCATGTGACATGGACATCAGGCAGGAAGTGCATCTCTATCCTGATAAGCCCGTCTCCGTTGCATGCCTCGCACCTCCCTCCCCTTACATTAAAGCTGAACCGACCGGCCTTATAGCCCCTCATCTTTGCCTCCGGCAGCATGGCAAAAAGGTCCCTTATGTAGGTAAAGAGACCGGTGTAGGTAGCGGGATTGGACCTGGGCGTACGTCCGATGGGGCTTTGATCTATGTCTATTACCTTATCGATATATTGAATTCCCCTTATATTCCTGACATCTCCCACCTTTGCCTTTGACCGGTAGAGTTTCTGGCTAAGGGCCGGGAAGAGGATCTCATTAATAAGGCTGCTCTTGCCTGAGCCGGAGACGCCGGTCACGCAGGTGAAGGTCCCAAGAGGGATCTCCACATCTATATTCTTCAGATTGTTTTGTTCCGCGCCCTCGATAACAATCTTTTTGCCGTTCCCCTTCCTCCTTGTCCGGGGGACCGGGATGCTGAGCTTTCCTGAGAGATATTGGCCTGTCAGCGAGTTGTTGTCCTTCAACAACTCTTCAGGCGTTCCATGGAATACTACCTCTCCCCCTTTTATCCCTGCCCCCGGACCCATGTCTATTACATAGTCCGATGACATAATGGTTTCCGCGTCATGCTCCACTATAAGCACTGTATTGCCCAGTTCCCTCAGACGCTTCAGATTTTCCAGCAGCAGGAGGTTGTCCTTCTGATGCAGTCCGATGCTGGGTTCATCCAGGACATAGAGGACGCCCGCAAGGCCTGAACTTATCTGGGTGGCCAGCCTGATCCGCTGACTCTCGCCGCCTGAAAGGGTGGCCGAGGGCCTGTCAAGAGTAAGATAGGAGAGCCCCACATTTTTCAGGAAACCGATGCGCTCCTTTAATTCCTTGAGGATCCTTCTTGATATCTCAACCTCCCTGGAATCCAGATCAAGGTCCTGAAAAAATGCATCCGCGTTTTCAATGGACAGGGTTGTAATCTCATCAATGGACCTTCCGCCAACCTTTACCGCCCGGCTCACGGGTTTTATCCTTGCGCCATGACACGAGGGGCAATCCCTTGTGCTCATATATATCTCAAGCTCTTCCCTGATCAGGGTGGAGTCCGTCTCCAGGTAGCGCCTCTCAAGATTGGGGATGATCCCCTCAAAGGGCCGGTTATAGAAGTGCCGACGGTCGCTCCTCTCAAAATGGAATTTTATCTCATCCTTTCCCGATCCATAGAGGAAGACCTCGCGGATCTTCTGTGGGAGGGCCTTGAAGGGTGTATGTATGTCTATTTCATAATGGCGGCAGATGGAGTCGAGCATCTGCTGAAAATACACCGAATGACGTTTTGACCACGGGGCGAGGGCCCCTTCCCTCAAGGTAAGATCAGGGTCAGGGACAATAAGCTCAGGATCAAAGAATCTCTTAACCCCGAGCCCGCCGCATTCAGGGCATGCACCCTGGGGGTTATTGAAGGAGAACATCTGCGGCGTGAGTTCGGGCATGCTGATCCCGCATTTTTTGCAGGCGGCCTTCTGACTGAAAAAGAGTTCATCAGAATCGACCACATCAATGACCGCGTATCCCCCGGAGAGATTGAGAGTGAGTTCCATGGAATCGGTAAGACGCCGTCTTATATCGCTGTTGATAACCAGCCGGTCAACAATGGCGCTGATATTATGCTTCTTGTTTTTGTCGAGCGTTATCTTTTCTTCAAGGAGTCTTACCTCCCCGTCAATCCTGACCCTGGTGAACCCGTCTTTGCGGAGTTTGTCAAGGACCCGGCCGTGTTCCCCCTTCCGGCATTCTATCATGGTGGCAAGGATCTGTATCTTTGTCCCCTTTTTCAAATCCATGATCCTGTCTACGATCTGCTGTGTCGTCTGGGGGGCGATCTCCAGGCCGCATTGGGGACAGTGCGGGTGTCCTACTCGCGCGAAAAGAAGTCTCAGGTAGTCGTATATCTCCGTTACAGTGCCCAGGGTGGATCGCGGATTTTTGCTGGAGACCCTCTGTTCGATGGCTATGGCAGGGGAGAGTCCGTCAATATAGTCCACATCGGGCTTGTCCATCTGCTCCAGGAACTGACGGGCATAGGCGGAAAGGGATTCTACATACCGCCTCTGTCCCTCGGCGTAGATCGTGTCAAAGGCAAGGGATGATTTCCCTGACCCTGACAGGCCCGTGATCACCACCATCCTGTCGCGAGGTATATCCAGTGATATGTTTTTGAGGTTATGTACCCTTGCCCCTCTTATCTTTATCTTGTCTGTTGGCATGAAATCTATCCCTAATATAATGAAATCTGTGTCGATCCTTAATCGTTTTGGTATGGTGACTGTGTTATTGAGGGCGCAAGGCGCAGGGCACAAGGCACAAGGTAAAATTAAAGAAAATTCTTTCCTTGAGCCCTGCGCCTTGAGCCTTGCGCCTATTTTTTATCATCTCCGCTGCCATCTTTATTGCTGCCTTCAGGCTTGCAGGGTCGGCGATGCCCTTCCCTGCTATATCATAGGCGGTCCCATGATCCACGGACGTCCGTATAATGGGAAGGCCAAGGGTAACATTTACCCCGTCTGAGAAATGGAGCATCTTCAATGGTATCAGTCCCTGGTCGTGGTACATGTTGACCACGGCGTCAAATTGACCTGATGCCGCCTTATAATAAAGGCTGTCCGCAGGGAGCGGCCCTGAAACATCAATACCCTCATCCCTGGCATGATTGACGGCCGGAAGGATTATCTCTTCTTCCTCTGTCCCGAAAATGCCTGATTCGCCCCCATGGGGATTAAGGGCAGCCACGGCGATCCGCGGATTTTTTATGCCGAAGTCATCCCTTAAAGCCGCATGGGTTATCCTTATGGTCTTCAGTATATTCTTTTTATTTATTTTATAAGGGACATCTTTCAAGGCGCAATGGATCGTAACCAGGGTTACACGGAGCCTTTCCCCGGCAAGCATCATTACAAAATCAGCGGTCCCTGTCAGGCTGGAAATAAGCTGCGTATGTCCTTCAAACAGATATCCGGCCTCATTCATCAATGCCTTATTGATCGGGCATGTCACCATGGCCGACAATTCTCCTGCCTTGGCCATCTCCACGGCAGTGATGATATAGCTTACCATGGCCTTGCCGCCTTCCAATGAGGGTTTGCCGGGGACCGCATTCTCCGGTTTCAATCTGGAGAGGGTTACTAGATCCAACTGCCCTGGAATGCCTTCAGCCTTTTCAACTTCGAGGATCTCCCTTATCTTAATGGCCATGTTAGGCGAATATCCAAGGTTCCGGGACAACACCGCCAGGTCGCCCAATACAACAGGCACGCAAAAGGCATAGATCTCCGGATCGGACAATGCCTTAATAATAATCTCAGGCCCTATCCCGGAAGGATCTCCCATTGTGATCCCGATTATGGGCAGGTTTTCCATGGACAAAAAATCCCCCTGTGTGTTTATATGTTCTAAGGTATCCAGGCTTAAGACCGACGAGTCCTAAAAGCCGTCAGTCTTCAACCTATCCCCCTGCGTCTTTATTCATAAAAGAGACTATCCTTTTTAGGATTGAGCTGTCAATGGTATCGTGACCAGTGTTGCGCCCTAAAACTATAGCTGTATGGACAAATAAGGTGTCCATGTCAAAACAGATTTATGTTACAATGCCTCATTATAAAAACCAAGGAGGATATTATGACGTTGATGGAATTTTCCCTGATACCCCTTGATAAGGGCGCGAGTTTAAGCAAGCATGTGGCCAGGGCGCTGACGATCGTGGAAGAAAGCGGGCTGGAATACCGTCTGAACCCCATGGGGACAGTTGTTGAAGGGGAATGGGAAGAGCTTCTTAATCTCCTGACAAGGTGTTTTCGGGATCTGGAAAAGGAGTCGGAAAGAATCTACATGCAAGTTAAATTTGATCACAGAAAAGGGGTGACAGGGGCGATCAACAGCAAGGTACAAAGCGTGCAGACGAAGGCCGGCAGGCAGTTTAAGACCTAAAATAGCTCCCTTTCTTACCAAATCAATATATTTATTTTTTTGTGTTTTTCCCATTATTTTGATATAAGTGTCTCAAATTTAAATAAACCCAAATTATCCAGATGCTGGATAATATATATGTTGGGTGGCGGCACAGACCAAAGGAAATAATCGTGAAAGGAGTCAGGAAAAATGAAATACAGGGTACACCAATTCGATATCGATATGTATAACGACCAAGACAAACTAGAGCAATTCTTGAACAGCTTGAAAGGTGAAGTAATCTCCATAGTCCCAAACATTAAGGTCGGGTGGATGGCGGCTCATAGGGTGGACTTTCTTCTCATAGTTGAGAAGTTGGGCTGATAGGGTTCGGGGACAATTTCTAGCTAATGCCGATATATCCTACCGCCACCCAACATCCCACTGCACAAAGATTCGGGCCACGTCGTGTCCCTCACCTGTGAGCGGGAGCGTTCGCCGTGACCACGATTTGACAAACTTTGCAATGAATTATAATTTTCAATAAAAAAACGATAGGATTTAACATTCGGTCATTCTACGAGAAACAGGGTGAGGAGTTGGGCGAACCAGAGGGAATCTCGGTAACTACCTTTGAAGGCGACTTGCCGTTAACAGATAAAGATGTCTACCGGAACCTTGCTGATCAATCGATGTCCTGTATCCGTCACAAGAAAGACGGTCTCAATCCCTGCTGAAAACTCATTTTCAAAGACCATTTTCGGCTCCAGACTAAAGACCATGCCCGGTTCAAGGACATAGTCCCTGCCCTTTGCTATAATAGGATGTTCCACCAGTTCGATCCCTATGCCGTGGCCTATAAAGCTGACCCTGTAGTCTTCCGGGCCCAGGTATTGATCGGCATAGCCCAAAGATTTGGCCTCTGACACTGAGATATCAAATAATTCCGAGACGGTTACCCCTGGCCTTACATTCTCAAGCACCTTGTTATGTATCTCTATTGATGCCTGACATGCCCGCATGGCCTTTTCAGGCATGTGTCCTATGGCGAACATCCTTGTCTCATCCAGGTGATAGCCGTTCAGTACCGTTCCGATGTCTATCATGATGGGTTCATCAACAGCAAGGGGCTTGTTTCCGGCCCCGCTGGGAAAGGCCGCTGAGGTCCCTGCCCCGCTTGCCGGGGCATCCAGAAAGCCTACCATGCCGCCATTTTTTCCGCTGAGGATATGCCAGTAATAGGCCTTTGCCTGATAATTCCTTACATTAAGATAGGAACCGTGGCCTAGCCTTCTCGCATAGGTCTCAGCGATACCTGCAAATTCTATCTCTGTAACCCCTGGTCGAATGGCTGTCTTAATATACTCAAAGGTCTTCCCGGAGATCTCTGCCGTCTTTTCCATCTGCTCGATCTCCCATGGGGATTTGATCATCCTGGTCGCAAGGATAATGCCTGACCCGTCAAGGAGGTCCTGGCTTTTAAAAATGGTTTTATAAAAATTGAAATCGTTTACCGGCAGGACATCAAATTCAAGGCCCAGGTTTGCAGGAAGGCATTGATAAAGGTCCCTGATCAGACCCGGGATCTCTTTCGGGGATTTTATTTCAACGATCTTTTTGATGGAGGATTCCTTCCTCGCCCTGGGCAGATATTTCTTGATGAAGAGGAGGGGCTCGCCCTCTGCAGGGACATAAAGAATGCCGTTTTGCGCCGTGCCTGAAAAATAAAAGAGGTCCGCGCGCTGGATAATAAGCATCCCATCCAGGTTATTGTCTTGTAATTTTTTCTGTAATTTTTTAATCCGGTTATCTATTTCACCGGATGGAACCAGAAAATCATCCATAAGAACAGTTAAAGGTCTTCCTTTCATGTGTTGGATTCAGCAATGTCCGGTTAGGATCTTGCATAGACGGATCCTCAAGGCATGGGAGGCCCTTTTTTTAAAGATGAAATGGCTTAAATGCAATATTCCGGCATACGACGCCATAAAGCGGGCGGAGAG
>Ga0153915_10000660_pt1 | contig 31757 bp, 30 predicted proteins | sample Opewatmetagenome_2_FD_107003 | JGI IMG/M metagenome (GOLD analysis project Ga0153915, IMG submission 107003) | Freshwater wetland microbial communities from Ohio, USA - Open water 3 Core 3 Depth 3 metaG | ecosystem: Environmental > Aquatic > Freshwater > Wetlands | place: USA: Ohio, Lake Erie... | reverse complement strand
TAATATGGCTGTTATGTTGACTACTATATTAATGTCATATCCCCTGCGTATGAATCCGGTCGATTTGTTGTACATATTAACAAACCCACAAGTAGAAGGCAAGCATCTACTAACAAAGGCATTGGGCTCAGTCAAGAATCAGTTTTTACTTATCCGATTACCTGACTGCTTGACCGCTAAAAGCTCCACCCTCCCCTTTTCCGGATGGTAATTAAATTATTGCAAAATATGCCTTAAAGGAATATTTTTAGTGTGCTAACTGACTGATTTTCCATACTGTCATTTTGAGAAAAATGACGTAAAGGGGGTTGCTGGCTAGCGTGACTAACTTCAATTGATGTAATGTTCCATCATGATAAAATATCAGTTTATTTGTTCATAATATATCACCCACCAACAACCACACCCTTCTCAACCTTCTTCCCATATTCCTCCAAAAATTTACTGCCATCCTGATGCGTCATGTTGGGACATAGCGATCAGTTATCAGTAATCAGTTATCAGATAACAAATTTGTTCGCACTACATCTCTCCTGCTGAAATCATTATAGTCTCAAAGTGATGCCGGGTCTGAATGATGTGCCTGTATTCTATGCCCGCATTTTTCAATGCCTTGGACCATGCGTTCTTGCGAAGGGCCTTGATCTGAGTTGAATAGTATTTCTTGTTTAAGGAAGCTCTTAAAGAAAAAATGGAAATTCAATAGAAAAAATTGGAATGATTATTTCTTAGATAATCTCTCAAGAAATTGCGCAAAATCACTAAGATTAGGGCATACAGTCTGAAAGACAGATGGGAGTTTTTCCACAAGCCCTTTGATTCGATCAGGGAGCAAGTTGTCGTTCTGCTTCTTTAATTGCTCTATCCATCAAAGCTCTATGCCTTCCTGCTTTATTTTACTTATCATTTCAGGGGGGCAATCTCCAGGGTCTACCAGGTCCAAATTAAAGCCTTTACTTATTTCCTGGGCATCCGCCTCTGCTCTGAAAAATGCGCTGACAGGTATGCCCTCAGCATAGATATCTATATCCGACCTCGGGGTGTACCATGCGCCATGTGCCAAAGAACCAAAAAGAACAACACGACCTGCCCCATATTTTCTTTTAAGCAGATCAGCCACCTTACGGCTTATTTCCAGGCATTGTTCCTTGCGAGTCTTGAGATCGTCATCTTTGTTATAACGCTCAATCGCCAGCCAGGGCTGATAATGCACAATCTCATTCACAGGCCAACCTGATCTTTTTAGATCAGAAGCGGTTCTGCCCATTTTTGTTCTCCTTGTCTTAAAAAGGAATGCATGATTTGATAGATTATGAATAAAACTATCTGAATTCAGATATTTGGTCAAGCGTTTTCATTTGGTGAAGATATGATGCTTATTCTCTTTAGTTTCACGGATGGAGATGTTTTTGATTTAGAGCCAGAGGGTATCATGGAAAATATTAAAACAGTAAAATCCACGCATCCCGGTGAGCTGAACAGGGAAGACCTGTTGCCGGAAACAGGTGCTTCAACTATTATAACCTCCTACTTCGTAATCATTTATCGAAGAAAATTTGATTTAGTTAATATCCTGCACAATCTGTTTCTTGACAAATCAATAAAGTTTGCTAATCTAAATACTTATCATGATTGCTTGTTTTTCAGCCGGCAGAAAACAGCGTGTATGCATAGTAAGGTCTTGAATTCAACAGGGCCTTTGCCAGGAAAATTATAGTATAAGGAGAAATTCAAATGAAAGTTCTTGTGAGCGATCCTTTAGCTGAAGTAGGCGTGAAGATCTTCAGGGAGACCCCCGGAATTAAGATGGATATGAAGGTAGGTTTGAAACCTGATGAATTAAAGGAGATTATCGGTCAATACCATGGGCTTGCGGTAAGGAGCGAGACAAAGGTTACAGCGGATATAATCGAAGCCGCCCATAACCTGAAGGTGATTGGAAGGGCGGGCATAGGTCTTGATAATGTGGATATACCCGCGGCCAGCCAAAGGGGCATCGTTGTTATGAACGCTCCTGATGGAAACACAATCACGACGGCAGAGCACACCATCGCCATGATGATGGCCCTCACCAGAAATATACCTCAGGCGACCGCCCTGCTCAAGGAAGGAAAGTGGGAAAAGAAGAAACTGGAAGGCAGGGAACTTTTTAATAAGACACTTGGTCTTGTAGGGGCCGGCCATATAGGATCTATAGTGGCAGAGAGAGCAAAGGGCATGAAGATGAATGTCATAGTATATGACCCCTATCTTAAGCATGAGATAATCGAGAGGCTGGATCTTGAACCGGTATCCCTGGAAGAATTATTTAAGAGGGCCGATTATATTACAATTCATACGCCAAAGACGCCTGAGACAGTCAACTTGATAAATGCTAATACTATCGCCAAGATGAAAAAGGGCGCCATGTTGATAAATTGCGCCAGGGGCGGGATAGTCAATGAGGATGATCTTTATGAGGCATTAAAGTCAGGGCATCTGGCCGGCGCGGCGCTTGATGTCTTTGTCAAGGAACCGCCAGGCGATAATAAGTTGATGACCCTCCCGAACTTTATCTGCACCCCGCATTTGGGCGCCTCAACCAAAGAGGCCCAGGAAAACGTCTCCCGTGACATAGCTGCTCAAATGGTTGACTATCTTATTCATGGGTCTGTAAAGAACGCAGTCAATGTACCCAGCCTGAGCGCGGAACTGATGACAATCTTGAGTCCTTATGCCACTCTTATGGAAAAGATGGGGTCTTTCCAGACCCAACTGGCGGGCAGCGGCATTGATGAAGTCAGCATCAATTACGCCGGGAAGATAACGGAATATAATCTTGCCCCCCTGACATCCGCCATGCTTAAGGGGCTTTTAACGCCTATACTCAAGGATGCCGTAAATTTTATCAACGCTTCAATCATAGCAGCCGAAAGGGGCATTAAGGTTGTGGAATCCAGGACAACCACATCGGATGATTTTACAAGCCTGATCAGCCTCAAAGTCAAGTCCATGGGAAATGAAAATATTATATCGGGCACCATCTTCGGCAACACCATGCCGAGACTTCTCAGGATAAATAATTTTTATCTGGAGGCGATTCCTGAGGGCCACAACCTGCTTATACACAATCTGGATGCGCCCGGCATGATCGGCAAGATAGCCACAAAACTAGGGGAGCGCGGGATAAATATAAGCCGCATGGCGGTCGGACAGGAAAAAGAAAAGAAACAAAACGTTATCCTGTTGGCTACCGGCGCTTCCATTGATGATGAGACCCTTGAAGAACTGAGAAGTCTTGAAAATATCTTTTCAATTAAAAGGATTGAAATCTGAAAGGAGCACTGAGATGGACGAAGAGGAAAAAGGATTTGTTATTAAAGACAGAAGGTCATTTGATAAGGATGGCGGGTTAAAAGAGGAAGAGAGTTCAGAGGCTAAGGCAACCCCTGAAACGGAGAAAAGGCAAGAGGCAAAGAAGGATGAAGAGAAAAGGCCGCTCCTTCCCGAGGTTAATTTTAATTCCCTCATATTCAGCCTCAGTTCATCCGCCTTTTTTAATCTGGGAGAGATCGCTGATCCTCAAACAGGTGAGAGGCAAAAGGATCTCCCTATGGCCAAGCATTCAATTGATATTATCGCCATGTTAAGGGATAAGACAAAGGGAAATCTGAATGACGAAGAACAGAAGTTTCTGGATAATATACTGGCTGATCTGAGATTGCGCTATGTTAAGGCAATCAAAAATCAGTGATTATATTCACGATGAAGATGAAAAATTACAGGATAAAGGCCCCGGCAAAGATTAATGTCCGGTTGAAGGTTACAGGCCGCAGGCCGGACGGATATCATGAACTGGTCTCTATTATGGCGCCTGTCGATATCTTTGATATCCTTGATCTGACGGCGCCCTTTAACGGGAAGATAGAGATAAGCTGCAAAGGCCGTGAAGTCCCTGCTGATGAGGGCAATCTGGCATATCGCGCCGCGAGGGATTTTATGTCTTTTGCGGGAATTAAAGACGGGGTTTCCATCGCCCTGTCCAAAAATATCCCTGTTGCAGCGGGATTGGGAGGAGGCAGCAGTGATGCCGCAGCCGTTCTTCTTGCCCTCAACAATATCTATTCGAACCCATTATCGGAATCGGAGCTTCACAACCTTGCCCTTAAACTCGGGGCCGATGTCCCCTTTTTTTTAAAAGGGGTTCCCTCACTGGCAACAGGCATAGGCGAGATACTTGAACCCATCGCGAATTGGCCGGAATTATGGTATGTTATTATTACTCCTCCCATCCAGGTTTCGACTTCATGGGTCTATGGGAATCTGAAATTGGAGTTGACAACCGGAGAATATGACTATATAGTCGAAATCTTGAAAAATGACACTTTTACCATTTCCATGCTGCTTGAGAATGATCTGGAAACGGTAACTACCGCAAGCTTTCCGATAATAAATACCCTGAAAAAGCTCTTAGTGGATGCCGGTGCAGAAGGTGCCATTATGTCGGGTAGCGGACCAAGCGTTTTTGGCGTCTTCGCGTCCCCGGAAAAAGCCGAATCGGCAAAGAACCTCCTCGTCCCCTTTAACCCGGGAGATATTTTTACGGCAAGGGGCGGCGGGGGAAAGAATAATTATTGATCAATCAGATTCACGGCGGTCAATAATAAAATCGATTGGGGCGTCGTCAAACGGTAAGACACGGGCCTTTGGAGTCCGCATTCGGAGGTTCGAATCCTCCCGCCCCAGCCAAATTTCATTCTCTGTGGTCAAAGGGCAACGAATCTTATGTTAAGGAGAATTTCTAAATAGATATTATGAAGCTGTTCGGCGGAACATCAAATCCAGAATTGACTCAGGAGGTCTGTAAGTATCTCGGCATTGAACCCGGCAAAATAATGGCTAAGACCTTCAGTGACGGAGAGACCCAGATCGAGATACATGAAAACATAAGGGGATTAGACGTCTTTGTCCTTCAATCAACATGCACCCCTGTAAACGATAATCTTATGCAACTGCTTATTATTATGGATGCGCTGAGAAGGGCCTCAGCCAAAAGGATCACCGCGGTCATCCCCTACTACGGATATGGAAGACAGGATAGAAAGGTTAAGCCCAGGGTCCCTATATCGGCGAAACTGGTAGCCGATCTTATTACAGTTGCGGGGGCGGACAGGGTAGTCTCTATTGATCTGCATGCAGGACAGATACAGGGATATTTTAATATTCCCGTTGATAATCTCTTTTCGGCGCCTTTATTATTAAAATATATCCGAAGTCATTTCAGCGACGATATGGTTGTTGTTTCACCTGACGCCGGCGGGGTTGAAAGGGCGAGGGCCTTTGCCAAACGCCTTTCTGCGTCACTCGCGATTATCGATAAAAGACGCGATGCCCCGAATATAGCAGAGGCAATGAACATTATCGGCGAGGTGGATGGGAAGACGGCAATAATTCTGGATGACATGGTCGATACGGCTGGGACATTAACACAAGGCGCCAATGCCCTTAAAAAGAGGGGGGCCTCAAGGATATTCGCCTGTTGCACCCACCCGGTACTGTCCGGTCCGGCGATAGAAAGGATAGAGGCGTCGCCTATAGATAGGCTTGTGGTTACGAACACGATCCCTCTGGAAAAAAAGGCCCAGGATTGCTCCAAGATTGTTTTGTTGTCCGTAGCTGAGTTGCTTGGAGAGACAATCAAGAGGGTATACAGTTCTGATTCAGTGAGCACCTTATTCGTCTGAAACAGCCTTTATAAGAGATTATGTTTTAGAATTTTACAATAATCAATAGGAAAATAAATGAACCTTTGTCTGTTTTTTTATGACAGAGGAAAGAAATACAGGAGGTATCAAATGGCCCGATTTACATTAGCCGCCGCAATAAGAGAAGAAAAAGGCAAACAGGCGGCAAAAAGACTAAGAAGAGAGAATAAGATCCCGGCTATCTTTTATGGACCTGGTGCGAGTTCATTGATGTTGACAGTGGATTCTCATCAACTGGATATGATTATGAAAAAGACATCCGGGGAAAATGTCATCATAGGACTTCAGATCGAATCCGATAAGGGTACCGACTCCAGGACCGTTATTATTAAGGAGCTTCATTCCGATCCGGTAAAAAGGAATTATCTCCACGCGGATTTTTATGAAATATCCATGGACAAAGAACTTACAGTGGATATCGGTCTGCATTTCATCAATACGCCGAAGGGTGTTGTTAACGGCGGCATGCTTCAACCTATAAGGAGAGAAATAACCGTTTCATGTCTCCCTGATAAACTCGTCGAATTTATTCAAGTCGATGTATCAGGGCTTGATATCGGTGAAGCCTTGCATATTAGGGAGATCACCCTCCCTGACGGCATTAAATCGGCTCTGGACCCCGACCTTCCAGTTGTCACAGTCGTAGCGCCGTCCGCTGCGGCCGCTGAACCTGCAGCCGGTGAGAAAAAAGCAGAAGAGGCCGAGGGAAAAGAAGCAGGCCCTGAAGCCTAACTGAAATAATTAAACCCGGATTATGCGATCCCGCCATTACGGGACCGCAACCCGCAATGTCTTGAGTTAAACGCCTGTTCCATGCTTTTTGATCCGCCTTTGGAGGGGTGACCCTCCTGAGGCGGTCTATCTTGACGTTAATATGCCGGCGTTTCAAAAACGTTCCAACCTCCCGATTCACTAAGGTTTTCAACCCTTATTAAGATGCTTCTTGCGCAACCCGGGTCAAAAGATATGCTTTCATTGCATCCCATAGAGATATCAGGGAGGATTTTTTTCATTTTATATATGAAATGATATAAAAAGGGAAGGGGTCAAGGTGGATAAGCCTTAAAATGGACATGATCGCAGGGCTCGGCAACCCAGGGCCGGAATATAAGGATACCAGGCATAATATCGGTTTTAGGGTTATAGACCTTTTAAGCCGCGAGCTGGGAGTCCGCCTTGAGAGTAAACGCTTCCAATCGAGGAATACCCGGACGAAACTTCAGGAGAAAGATATAATATTACTTTGTCCCATGACTTATATGAACCTAAGCGGCAGTGCCGTCAGGTCTTGTGCCGATTATTATAAGATCGATAAGGAACATATCCTGGTCGTTCATGATGATCTTGATCTCCCGGTAGGAAGGATTAAGGTCACAAAGCACGGAGGAGCAGGAGGTCACAAGGGGGTGCAATCCATAATTGATCATCTCGGCGGCACGAAGTTCCCCAGGGTGAGGATAGGGATCGGCCGGCCACGATATAATGAAAGCACTGAAGACTTTGTCCTTTCGCCCTTCTATAAAGATCAAAGGGATGCTATCGAAAGGATGATTCAGTCGGCGCTTGAGGCTTGTCGTTTAGTTATTACGGATAGTGTGGAATCCGCCATGAATCAGATTAACAGTCAAAACCCTAAAGACAAGGAGGGAGAAAATAAATGCCCGAGTTAACCAGGGTTGCCCCTCTTATGGGATTGCTGAGTTTGATTGTTGCCTGGCTTATCTATTTTTATATCAAAAGACAGTCCAATGGAACCGAGTTGATGCAGGAACTCGAAGAGATGATCCATGAAGGGGCCATGGCATTTTTAAAGAAGGAATATTCGTTCCTGGTTTTTTTCATCATTTGTGTCTTTTTTTTGTTATGGTTTTTTCTTAAAGAATGGTACACGTCTGTCGCCTTTATAACCGGTGTATTGTGCTCTATTATCGCGATCTTTGCCGGTATGAAAGCGGCAACAAGAGGCAATTCCAGGACAGTTGAAGCAGCGAATAAATCAGGACAGGCCAAGGCCCTGAATATATCCTATTTTTCAGGATCGGTTATGGGTCTTTCTGTTGTGGGCTTAGGCCTTTTTGGATTAGGGGTTTTGTTCTGGAAGTTCGGCGGGGATACTGATACTGCAAAATATATCTACGGATATGCTATGGGTGCAAGCTCTGTTGCCCTTTTTGTCCGTGTTGGAGGAGGCATATACACCAAGGCCGCTGATGTCGGGGCTGACCTTGCCGCCAGGATAGAAGCAGGCATTCCTGAAGATGATCCCAGAAATCCCGGTGTAATAGCCGATGATGTAGGGGATAACGTCGGTGATATTGCCGGTATGGGGGCGGATCTATTCGAATCCTATGCGGGCTCGATAATAGCGTCCATAGCCATAGGCGCTACCATGACAATTACCCCGGAATTCCTGGAGAAATTTTCCGTATTAAAAGAGATGGACGCAAGGAGCATCAGTCTCCTTTATATGGCCTTGCCTGTGCTGATTGCCGTTGCCGGCCAGATTAGCTCATTTATAGGTGTGTTTTCCATAAAGGCATTCCGGGGAAGAAGACCTGCCTGGGCCTTGAGATGTACTATATTTATAGCCGATATTATCTTCGCTATCCTTGCCGCCTTTGTTGTAGGCATGATGGGCATGCCCTGGGGCATCCTCTGGGCGATATTTTCCGGCGTGGCCTGCGGGATTGTGCTGGGTCTTCTGTCTGAATACTATACTTCAGGACCGCCTGTAAGTATTATTTCAGAACAGTCCAGGACAGGGCCTGCGACTGTTATAATATCGGGCCTTGCTTTAGGCATGCGTTCCACCTGTTTGCCTATCCTTGCTATCTGTGCCGCAATCTTTGCAGGGTATCATACGGCAGGCATTTACGGTCTGGGGATTTCGGCGGTCGGGATGCTTGCGACAGTCGGCGTTACAATGACTGTTGATGCCTATGGTTCGATAGCGGATAATGCCTGTAGTATCTCGGAGATGTCCGGATTGGGAATCTCGACAAGGAAGATCACAGGCAACCTGGATGCCATTGGAAATACAACCTCTGCCATAGGAAGGGGTTTTGCCGTAGGCTCCGCTGCCTTGACAGCGCTAGCGCTCTTTGCGGCATATGTCCGGTCGGCAGGATTGCAGGTCATTGATGTGACAAATCCGATGGTTATTATAGGCGTCTTCATAGGGGCCATAATTCCCATATCGGCGGCAGCCATGACCATGACCTCCGTAAGCAAGGTTGCTTTTAAGATCGTCGAAGAGATCCGGCGGCAGTTCAGGGAGATCCCGGGGCTCCTTGCCGGAGGAGAAGGAATCAAGTCTGATCCTAAGGCATGTGTATCTATCGCAGCAGGGGCCGCAATCAAAGAGATGATTGCCCCCGGGCTTATAGCAGTTTTAAGTCCCTTGGCAGTAGGATTTTTCCTGGGCGCTGAAGCCCTGGGAGGCATGATTCTGGGGGCTGTGGTCATGGGTGTTTTTCTGGCGTTTTTCATGGCGAATGCCGGAGGCGCCTGGGACAATGCCAAAAAATATATAGAGTCGGGGAATTATGGCGGAAAGGGTTCGGATAACTATAGGGCGGCGGCAGTAGGAGACACGGTCGGAGATCCCTTTAAAGACACGTCCGGACCTGCAATGAATACAATAATAAAGCTGATTTCAATAGTCTCCCTTGTCGTTGCCCCGATCCTACAGCGGACAGGATTATTCCTGAGGTTTTAGGAGAACGCCGAATATCTCTTTGAGAGAGGGGATTAGGATATTTTAAAGACAGGGCATAGATATTAATATACATATCTCGACAAGTGATTATTAATATGGTATAAGTATAAAGTTATATTAGTTACCATCCAGAAAAGGCGCTTAAATTCAAGCTCCTGTTGTTCGGTTAAGCCACCTCCCTCCTGGAAGGATAATTAATTTTACAATCCGATATTTCCCTGCAAAATAGGTTATTCATGGCTTTGCTTGATTGTAACCCAGTGTTTTTTTTGCATGTTCATGACACTTAATTATTAATTAATGGGCATTTATCAGAGATATAATATTTTATTACTAGATTTGCTTCCCTTTGAGCTAATCGTGAAAAAATTAAATCTGTGAATGATATGCTTGGGAGTTATAGATGTTTAAAAAGGGTGATTTAGCTGTTTATCCCGCACACGGGGTAGGAATTATTGAAACAATAGAGAGCAAAGAGATATCAGGATTTCGTCAGGACTTTTATATCATAAGGATACTTGATAATAACATGAAAATAATGGTCCCTACTCAAAATGTTGATAGCGTCGGCCTAAGGGAGATAATCGGACGAAAAGAGGTCCCCAGGCTTTATTCTATTCTGAAAAAGAGAGATGTAGTCATCGACAACCAGACTTGGAACCGGCGTTACAGGGACTATATGGACAAGATCAAGACAGGGTCCGTATTTGAAGTGGCAGAGGTATACAGGGATCTCCTTATGCTGAAAGAGGATAAGGATCTTTCTTTCGGAGAGAGAAAGATGTTGGACACGGCAAGGAACCTTCTTGTGAAAGAGATATCCCTCGCGAAAAAGGTAGAGGAAAAACAGATAGAAAAAGATCTGGACAAGATGTTTGCAACTGCGCCTAATAAACAGGCGTTGCCCTCTCCAGCCAATTAAATTTATGAAGGTCTTGTCACAAGGTCTGCAAGATATGCTTAAGAGGGGAGATGGAAGGTTTTTTTTAAAAGCCTAACACTTCATTAAGTTATAAAAGACATTCAACAAGAAAATACCAGTACCAGAAATAACAGTGGATAATGGGTCAGACAGGGAAACTTTTTATTCAGTTTCAGAAAAGGAAAAAGAACAAAGAATAGACATGTTCCTTGCCTCGCGGGAAAAAGATCTTACGCGATCCAGGATACAGTCGCTTATCAAAGATCAATGCGTTAAAGTAAATGGGCTTTCTATAAAGACCAGCTATCGATTAAAGACAAATGATCAAGTCCATTTCATTATCCCTCCTGCGACCCCCTGCGAGATAAGACCTGAGGCGGTGGATTTTTCCGTTATTTATGAGGATTCATGGCTTATCATTATAGATAAGCCCCCCGGACTGGTTATACACCCTGCCCCGGGTCATGTGAACGGAACGCTGGTTCATGGGCTGTTGCACCGCTGCAGCGGTCTTTCGGGTATCGGGGGCATCTTGCGGCCAGGGATTGTTCACAGACTGGATAAGGATACATCCGGACTCTTGGTGGCGGCAAAAAATGATTTTGCCCATAACCACTTAAGCAGCCAATTTAAAGAGAGTGGAATCACTAAGAAATACATAGCCCTTGTCCATGGAATTATGCCGGGAGAAAAAGGGGAGATAGATCTGCCGATATCCCGTCATCCGGTCAGAAGAAAGGAAATGGCGGTCAGCAAGTCAAAGGGGAAAAGGGCGCTGACCTTATGGAATAAGCTGGATGTGATCGGGGGCAAGTTTTCCTTGCTGTCGGTTACCCTGAAAACCGGGAGGACGCATCAGATCAGGGTTCACCTTTCGCACCTTGGCTATCCGATCCTTGGGGATCCGGTCTATGGTTTTAGAAAAAGCTGGTGGAACAAACAATGTCCGGAGGCTCTTAATATTGGATCGTCTATAAATAGGCAGATGCTTCATTCGGGGCTGTTAGGTTTTATTCATCCGGGTACCGGAAAATACTGTGAGTTTCACAGCCCTATAGCAACGGACATGGAAAATATCATTAAAAGCTTAAAGCAGCTCTTTGATGAAGATAAAACAGATTAATATCTCTTGACATTAAAAAGCGTTATATATATAAGCAGCATTGATTTCCTGCCTTTAGGAGGATTCGGCATTGACCGGATATCATGAAAAATTTCGAGGGTAATCTGCTGTACGACCTTAGTTAACTCACAATAAAGGAATCATGAATTAAAACTGGAAATATCCATACAGCATTTTGTTGAAGTTTTATAAATCAAAAATTGCGGGTGTTTTTGGCAGGATATTTGCATAATTAATAATATGGCAATAGTCAAATCTCTAACTACCCCAGGAGATATCTGCTTTCCATCTCATTGACAAAGTAAGGATTGTTTAACAGGTTTTTCAGGAAATTTACCTAATATTATATTCCGATAACGCCTTTTAAAAAACCCGTTTGGATAATAAATCCAAGAGAATGCCATTACACCCGTTGGCGAAGTAAAGAATAGTTTATAACATGGAGCATTTATTATGAATCTTGTTGAGTTAAAGAAAAAGAAAATCAGTGAATTAACTACCATGGCGAAGAAGTTTAATATTGAAGGCGCTACCGGCATGCCTAAGCAGGAGCTTATATTTACACTTCTTCAAGCCCATTCCGAACAGAACGGCCTCATTTATGGGGAGGGGGTTCTTGAGACCCTGCCTGATGGGTTCGGTTTTTTAAGGGCACCTGACGCGAATTATCTGCCGGGGCCGGATGATATTTATATCTCTCCTTCACAGATACGGCGTTTTAATTTAAGAACAGGGGATACTGTATCGGGGCAGATCAGGCCGCCAAAGGATTCGGAGAGATATTTCGCACTGCTAAAGGTGGAGTTGGTTAATCATGAAGACCCGGAGATTGCGCGTGAAAAGATACTTTTTGATAACCTGACCCCCTTATACCCTAACAGCCATATTACCCTCGAAACAACGGCGGATAATTATTCCTCCAGGATAATGGATCTTTTAACGCCCATAGGAATGGGACAGCGCGGATTGATTGTCGCGCCCCCTAGGACAGGCAAGACCATGCTCCTTCAGAATATTGCCAACAGCGTTACCGCTAATGATAAAAATATTCATAAAATCGTCCTTCTTATAGATGAAAGACCGGAGGAAGTCACGGACATGCAGCGTTCGGTGGAGGCGGAGGTGATCAGTTCCACATTCGACGAGCCTCAACAGAGACATGTACAGGTTGCAGAAATGGTGATAGAAAAGGCTAAGAGGTTGGTTGAGCACAAACGCAATGTGCTTATCCTCCTGGACAGTATTACCAGGCTTGCCCGCGCATATAACGCTACAGTCCCTCCAAGCGGCAAGATACTCTCAGGCGGTCTTGATTCCAACGCCTTGCATAAACCCAAACGATTTTTCGGGGCCGCTAGGAATATCGAGGAAGGCGGAAGCCTGACCATTATCGCCACAGCATTGATCGATACCGGCAGCAGGATGGATGAAGTAATATTCGAAGAATTCAAAGGCACCGGCAATCTGGAGATAATTCTGGATAGAAAACTGACTGATAGAAGGGTATTCCCATCTATAGACATAAACCGTTCCGGGACAAGGAAAGAAGAGCTTCTTCTTAACGAGAAGGATCTTAACAGGATCTGGGTGTTGCGTAAATTACTGGCGCCCTTGACACCTGTGGACAGCATGGAATTTTTACTGGACAAAATGAAAGGGACAAAGAATAATACCGAATTCCTGGATTCAATGAGTCATTAAAGAGAGGAGATAAAATGAAGAAAGATATACATCCTGAATATTATAAGGCGAAGGTACATTGCGCCTGCGGCAGCGAATTTGAAACGGGATCCACCTTTAAGGAAATAAAGGTGGAAATTTGTTCTCAGTGTCATCCCTTTTTTACCGGCAAACAGAAACTGATTGACACTGCCGGCAGGGTGGAACGATTCAAGAATAAATACGCAAAGTTCAATGAGGAAAAAGAAGGGCAGGCTAAAAAAAGCTAGCTTTTTGGTTCGCTCGCATCTCCAAATTAGTTGATTGATGATAAGGATTCAAGGATTCCAGGGGTCGAGGGGTCGAGTGAAACACTTGAATCCTTGAACCCTCGAATCCTGGACCTCTTTCTCCCAACTAATTGTGAGAAGAATCAGATATAATTATGTTTGCTAAAATAAAAGAATTAGAAGACCGTTTCATGCAGGTGGAAGGGGAACTGTCCCGCCCTGATATAACAAAAGATCAGAAGACATATCAGAGGTATACAAAAGAGCACAGCCAGTTATCTCCAATCGTTAGCGCATTCAGAAAATATAACGCGGTTAAGGAAGAGATTATAAACAACAAATCCCTCCTGGATGACCCTGATCAGGAATTAAAAAGGCTCGCAAAGGACGAGATAGAGTCCTTAAAGATCGACCTGTCTCGCCTTGAAAACGAACTCAAATTATTGCTCCTTCCCAAAGATCCCAATGACGAGAAAAATACTATCATAGAAGTAAGGGCCGGCACAGGCGGTGAAGAGGCCGCCCTTTTTGCCGCTGATCTCTCCAGGGCCTATCTGAAATACGCGGAAATAAGAAGATGGAAAACGGATATCCTGAGCAGGCATCATACGGGGATAGGCGGATTAAAGGAAATCGTCGTCCTTGTGGAAGGTCAGGATGTTTACAGCCGACTGAAGTTTGAAAGCGGCGTTCATCGTGTGCAAAGGGTCCCGGAGACAGAGGCTCAGGGCCGGATTCATACCTCAGCCGTTACAGTGGCCGTGCTTCCGGAGGCCGAAGAAGTGGACGTACAGATAAATACGGAGGACCTGCGCATCGATACATTCCGCTCCTCAGGGTGTGGCGGGCAGCATATCAATGTCACTGACTCAGCGATACGGATAACCCACCTCCCTAGCGGACTTGTTGTCAGTTGTCAGGATGAGAAGTCCCAGCATAAAAACAAGGCAAAGGCATTGAAGGTCTTGAGATCAAGGCTCCTGGACATGCAGCAGGCGGAACAAGATTCAAGGATTTCAGAAGAACGCAAGAACATGGTCGGGACAGGAGACAGGAGCGAGAGGATTCGAACCTATAATTTCCCCCAGGCCAGGGTAACGGATCACAGGATAGGTCTAACCCTTTACAAACTGGAAGATATCCTCCAGGGGAACCTTGATCTGATTATCGATCCCTTAATAACACATTTCCAGGCCGAGGCGCTTAAAGGGGAAGCGTGAACCCGCAAAAATGGATCATAAAAGACCTCCTCGCGGTCACCGCCGAATATCTTAAAAAGAAAGACATAGACAACCCCCGCCTTTGCGCTGAGATCCTCCTCGCCCATCAACTCAAGACCAGCAGGATAAAGCTCTATCTGAATTTTGACCAGCCCCTAAATGAAAAAGACATAAATGAATATCGAGGCATTATTCAAAGACGCCTCAAAAGGGAGCCTGTGCAGTATATTACCGGCATACAGGAATTCTGGTCATTGGAGTTTACAGTGGGTCCACAGGTCTTGATCCCCAGACCGGAGAGCGAGATACTGGTGGAACAGGTTGTTTCCATCCTTGGAGCTAAACAGGGTGACAGTGAAACAAATACAGCCTCCGTGCTGGATCTCGGAACCGGGAGCGGTGCGATTGCCGTATCACTTGCCCATGAGCTGCCCAAGGCGGTCATATGGGCAAGCGATGTCTCGGCAGAGGCCCTTAAGATGGCAGAGTTGAATGCCCATAAACACGGCCTTGACGCAAGGATCCATTTTATTGAGGGCGATCTCTTTGCGCCCCTTAAGAATACATCTCAAGCTTTCGATGTGATAGTTTCAAATCCTCCTTATATCGCCGCAGAGGAATACGATACACTTCCCCCGGAGGTTGGGGAATATGAGCCAAGGGGCGCCCTTGACGGGGGCGAAGGCGGTCTTTTTTTTATAAATAAGATTATCCTGGAGGCTAAGGATTACCTCAAGCCGGGCGGCTGGTTATTGATGGAGATGGCCCCCTTCCAGACGGCAAGGGCCATGGACATGATTGAAAAGAGCGGCTTTTATGGAGAAAAAAGAGTCGTAAAAGATTATAGCCGGAAGGACCGGGTTGTTATGGCTAAAAGATATGGATTCTCTTGTTGTCCCTACAATCACGATCTATGAGGTCTTTAAGGTTGTCCTCCGGGAATCAAACGAGAATCAAGCGCTTCAGGCGATTGCAGTTATGCAAAAGGGAACCCTCGTGAATCTGAATGTGAGGCTTGCTGCAGCCGCCTCAAGATTAAGTCTTGAGCATGGTCTTCCAATGGCGGACAGCATTATCCTGGCAACAGCCAGGGAATATGATGCAACCATCTGGACCCAGGATTCCGATTTTAAGGATATCCCCGGAGCGAAATATTTCCGCAAAAAGTGAACCCTTGCCGGCATCAACCTATCCACAGGTGACTGGGAGTGTCCCGTTTTTTGCCGTTCACCCGAATCCTTGAATCCCCGAATTTCTTGCCCGACGAAGTCCCATAGGGACCAAGGAGGTCAAAGCTTGAATAAAAACAAAGCAACTGATCTTTCTGTATTAAAGATGAGACGATCTATGCGTCAAAATAGAAAAAAGGCATCTTATGCAAGAAGCCGCCTCTGATTATTTTGATTATTGCAGAATCGCCTATAAAGCCGGGAAGTGTAAAGAGGAGATAGTCGATGAATCTTTGTCTGGTCGAGAGATGTTTAGCCAATATGCCGACGGCCGGCACGAAGGGCTTCTGGACATAGATCCAGCATCCGAGCAGGAGTTCGCTGATTGGATCGCCGGCAAGCATCCCAAAAGAGAAAGAGGTGGACACCCATGGGAGATTAAGCGAGGGGGCAACACAACGCACATCGACCTTGCCGTTTCGCGCCCGTCCTCATTCCGGCAAGAGGGTTTCAAGGTTGAGCTGCGATGCGAATCTACTGGCAGGATGTTGGAGACTCTGCGCATGTTTCTGGCGATTCACGAGGCCAGGCTTCCCATTTCTGTCGCCAATCCAGATGGTGTCCGCAAACGGCTTCTGGCTCAAGACAACATCGGAATCATTCCATCATACGCTTCGCTGCATAGGGCTAACCAGCATTTCAGCCAGGATAAAGACGTGTACGATGTCATGCACTACGATGAGCTGGGCCGGTTCAAGCGCCGGATAACCCCTTTCATTACATGGGAATCATTGCCCATCCTTAGACCAAAAGATGCCTGAATAGCGGCTAAGATCCAACAGAAACTTCAGAGCCTATCTTTTGCGGGAAGGAGGTGTTTCAAGCCACCCCATAAAAGATATGCCTTCTCTCTGACGTCTGACTGCTTCTTCAAGAAGATCATCATCTTGAGTAAAAAGGACCCGGCCCAATTCACCGGCTCTATCAAGTAACGGCGAATCATCCATCTCGCCGGCGCCGTCTTTATAGGCTGTTATTATATCGACGCCACGTAATCGAAGCCCTTCTGTAATGGCTCGCGGAACGTGGTGGTCCATATAAAGTGAGATCATGTTCGGATCAATCCTTCGGCTTTAAGGCGGGCGACAAGGGGGGTCTGTTCAGAGTTCTGTTGTATTTCTTTAATAAAGGCCGCCCTTTTCTCGATATCCCTGTCAAGTTCATCCCGGTGGTCCCAATAATAGGCCAATGTTGAATATATCTGGCCCAAGGTAAGATAGGGATGCTGGAAATGCAATTCTTCCGGGCTCCACCCATAGGCATTTTTTTCCAGGACAAGCTCAATTACCTTCATATTTGTGCCGGCAATAATCGGCGACCCATCCTTATTTAAAACGACATGTTCATATTTTGTTTTTGCGGAAGATATCGACATGGTCAAGACCTCATAGTAATTCGATTTACGGCATTACTATATCATAAAACAAAAAATATCTCTAAAAATTTATCACTATAGTCAATCATGTTGCCATTCCCTGAAATCGCGCCTTGGTTTGATTAACCTGTACGTCTTTAGGTGCTTGCAACTACTACTGCGTAATCCTGATGGGAAAAGAAATGCCGCTTGACATAAAATCGCCTCTTCTTGTATAAGCAAATCTCGTGGTTTTTTCATGACATATATAATTATATTCCCTCGATCCATGATCAGGAGTCCATAACAATGAATGAATGGCAACCTAAGATTACAACCTTTCTATGCAACTGGTGCAGTTACGGCGCTGCCGACCTTGCCGGTGTCAGCCGTTTCCAATATCCCCCCTATTTCAGGATTATCCGCGTGCCTTGTTCCGCGCGTGTAAGCCCCAAGTTCATACTTGCAGCCCTTCGTCATGGTGCCGATGGCGTGTGGGTGTCAGGCTGTCACCCTGGCGATTGCCACTATCTGGAAGGCAATTATTATGCAAGGAGAAAATTCGCACTCTTGAAGGGGCTTCTGGAACACATAGGCATTGAGCCCGGGAGGCTGAATTTTTCATGGATATCCTCTGCCGAGGCCACCAAGTTCGCCGAGACGGCAAAGGGCGTGGCGGATGAAGTCAAGGCCCTTGGCCCTGCAAAACATTTTATAAAGACAAGGGCAGAGGTGGCATGATGCACGAATACACGGAGAAGATAAGGGATGCCGCAAAAAGGCTGCTCAAGGAAGGCAAGGTAGATACATTCATAGGTTTTAAGAAAGGCTCTGTTCCCATGATGAATGAGCCGGCGCTTATCACCGATCCTGATAAGGCAGACCTGCTGCATTGGGACAGTAACTGCGGCCTGAATCTCTGCAACTATCTTACAAAGAGGACCGATAGGATCGGCATCATAGCCAACGGATGCACCTCAAGAAACATAGTCACCCATATCATAGAGAATCAGATAAAGAGGGAACAACTGTATATTGTCGGCATCCCCTGCACGGGCATGATAGATCCGCGGGCGATAAAACGGGCCGTCAAGTTTAAAGAGATACTTGATGTGGAAGAAAAGGATGGACGGATTATCGTAAAGGGCAATGGTCTTGAGGAGTCCTTTGAGAAAAGGGCATTCCTCCAGAAAAATTGCGCCATATGCCTCCATAGAAATCCTGTCATATACGATGAGATGGTCGGCGAAAAGGCGCCGGAACAGCAGGAGATAGAGTCCTTCAAGGATGTCAAAAAAATTGAGGTCATGGGGAGCGATGACAAGTGGGGATTTTTCACGAGGATGATCTCCTCATGCATCAGGTGTTACGCCTGCCGCAATGCTTGTCCCCTTTGCTATTGCACTACCTGTTTTGTGGACGAGGCACAGCCCCAATGGGTGGGGAAAAGCATTGACCCCACGGATACCATGACATTTCATATACTGAGGGCATTTCACTGCGCGGGGAGATGCACGGACTGCGAGGCCTGTGAGCGAGCCTGCCCCATGGGGATAAATGTAAGGCAGTTCACAAAGAAGCTTAACAAGGACGCACTGGAACTATTTTCCTGGGAGGCCGGCATGAGTGAAGATCAAAGGCCGCCAATGGATGTATATAAGACAGACGACTATAATGATTTTATTAAATAAGCCAAGCCAAGGTACATCATGATTAAAAAATTATTCACCGGAAGCGATTGGGTTGATGCCTTAAAGAAGACAGGAGATTTATACAAAATCTTTGTCCCTGTAAGAGAGGGAGACTTTCATAATTTCAGGCCCCTTGAGCAAGGGACCAAACCGAACTTCGATTTTTATAACACCAGGCTTTCCCCTAAATCCATTGTATATCCTCAATCCGAAAGGATGTTTGAATCCCTCAATGACCCGGAAGCCCCTGATAAGGGCATTCTTAAAGAGGCGGCAAAAGACTACGCGCCCAGGGCCATCGTGGGAATCAGACCCTGTGACGCCCAGGCTTTTCAGATTGTAAAACGGAACTTCGATAACCCGGAATACAGAGACCCCTGGTGGGTAAGGCGTTTCGAATCGACCATCCTTGTGGGACTAGGGTGCAATGACCCATGCCCCACCTGTTTTTGCAGTTCGGTAGGGGGAGGCCCCTTTCATGAGGAATACCTCGATGTCATGCTCTATGACCTGGGTGATAAATTCCTTGCCAAGTCCATTACAGAAAAGGGAGAGGAGTTCCTGTCAAAGGTTATAGGAGGAAGTCCAGCCGATGATACAGCCCTGAAAAAGGCTGAGGCCCTTGGACCTGCGGCCATTGAAAAGATTACATCAACGCTTTCTTCCGATAAATTAAAGGATAAAACAGTAACAGGGCTTTTCAATGCACCCTTCTGGGATGAAGTTGCCTTTTCATGCATCAATTGCGGGACCTGCACCTTTCTCTGCCCCACATGCTGGTGCTTCGATATCCAGGACGAGGTCTATGGGAAGCAGGCGGACAGGATAAGAAACTGGGATACATGCATGTCGCCGTTGTTCACACTTGAAGGATCAGGACACAATCCCAGGGAAAATAAATTCCAGCGCGTGCGTCAGCGCTTCATGCACAAGCTTAAATATTATCCGGATAAGTATAACAACGGCGTTCAGTGCTCAGGTTGCGGGAGATGCGTCCGTTACTGTCCCGTGAACATTGATATCAGGCAAGTGGCCAAGTTGATGAACGAATATTAAGATGATCAGGGGGTATTCAATTGAAAAATCCGTATCTGCCCTATCCGGTCCGGATAGATGAGATAATAACCGAGACAGAAGATAGAAATCTCAAGACCTTCAAGTTTGTCTTCCTGAATCCTGAGGATGAAAAGAATTTTTCCTACACGCCCGGCCAGTTTGCCGAGTTGTCTATTGCGGGAAAGGGCGAGATACCCATCGGCATAGCCTCATCTCCTACTGAAAAAGGGTTTGTGAAATTCACGGTGAACAAGGTCGGTCTTGTATCCGGTCACCTCCATAATATGAGTGCAGGCGACAGGATGGGCATCCGCGGACCATTAGGCAACTGGTACCCGTGGAAAGAGATGGAAGGCAAGAACGTGGTAATAGTCGGCGGCGGCTTTGCCTTTACAACCTTAAGATCCAGCATCATCTACATGCTTCATCCGGATAATCGCCCAAGGTTTAAGGACATCACAGTCGTCTATGGTGCAAGAAACCCGGGCATGCTCCTTTATAAGGATGAACTCAGCGCATGGGAAAAACGCGATGATATAAATATGCATATCACAGTGGACGGCGCTACCGACCCTGACTGGAAATATAATACAGGCTTTGTCCCCGCCATAACCGAAAAGAAGATAACAAGCGCAGATAACGCCATAGCCATTGTCTGCGGTCCCCCGATCATGATCAAGTTCACACAGCCGGTGCTTCAAAAACTGGGATTCCCGCCGGAAAGAATAATCCTTTCCCTGGAGATGCGAATGAAATGCGGAATCGGCATCTGCGGGAGATGCAATATCGGGGATAAGTATGTCTGCAAGGACGGGCCTGTCTTCTCCCTCGCACAGTTAAAGGAACTCCCGCCGGAGTATTGATATTATATCTGCAATGTTTTCAAGCCCCTTTCCCCTTGTTAAATTGGCCTGATAATTTGGAGTGAAGGTCAGATTATCACAAATAACTTGACCTTCACTCCAAATTATCATATAAAAAGGCCATGAAAAAATCCGGCCTAATAGAAAGAATCCAAGACATCAAACTGCCGCCCGATCGATCTGCCTTTCTTTGGGGTCCAAGAAAGACGGGCAAAACCACCCTTTTAAGACAGAAATTTCCGGATGCCTGTTGGATAGACCTCCTGGATCATGATATGTTTTCTGCTCTCAACCAGAAACCCACCAGTCTGCGTCAGATCCTGGAGGCGCAATCTTCCAGGGTTGTTGTTATTGATGAAGTGCAGAAGATCCCAAATCTCATGGATGAAATCCACTGGCTTATTGAAAACAGGGGCTATCAGTTTATACTTTCAGGTTCCAGCGCAAGGAAACTGAAAAGATCATCGGCCAGTCTCCTTGGCGGAAGGGCATGGCGTTTTGAACTGTACCCCCTTGTCACCCATGAACTGAAAGAAAAATTTAAACTGGAAAAGGCGCTTCTTCATGGGCTGGTTCCTGCCCATTATTTTTCAACCGACAGCGAAATGGATCTAAAGGCTTATGTCTTTGATTATCTGAAAGAGGAGATACAGGCAGAGGCCCTTACCCGCAATATGCCCGCCTTTTCCAGGTTTTTGGATTCCGCCGCGGCAACGAACGGCATGCTGCTCAACTATTCGAATGCGGCGCGGGAAGCGGGGGTATCTGTCAAGACCATAAAGGAATATTACCAGATACTCGAAGACACGCTTATAGGACGTCAATTGCCTCCATGGAAAAAATCAAAAAAGAGAAGGATGATCGAGACTTCCAAGTTTTATTTTTTTGATACAGGGATAGTCTCAGCCCTTTTAAATTATAAGACGCTTCATCCGGCCACCGACAGTTTCGGACGCGCGTTTGAGCATTTCATCTTCCAGGAATGCTGGGCATACAGGCATTACAGCCGCCTGGATTTTCCTATTCATTTCTGGAGGACCGCCTCAGGATCAGAGGTGGACCTTATCCTTGGCGAAGCTGAGGTCGCGATAGAAATCAAATCATCTGAAAATGCCGGAGACAAGACAAAGGGCATCCACCTGTTTAAAGAGGAATTCAAATGCAAAAAGGCGTTCATTGTTTCCAGAGACCCGGTTCCAAGAAAGATATCCTCAGGCATCACCGTGCTGCCCTGGAAAACCTTCTGCGAGATGCTCTGGGCTGGCCAGATTATTTGATAAGGCCCTTGTACTAGAACCCAGAAATCCTGTGCCTCTATGTATCACAGCCGGTTTGAAGAGTATCCAAGCTTGGTTCAGTTAATCCGGTAATCTCCGACTATTGCGCAGTGCTTTGCATAATGGTCTTGACTATTGCGCAATTAAACGCATAATAGTCCGTAAATTGCCTTAAGGGACATACTATGGAACGCAAACAGAAGGAACTCATCTTAAAAGATCTAAATAAAAAAATGGTCTTTTTAACGGGCCCGCGTCAGGTCGGGAAAACCTGGTTGGCCAAGGATATTGCCAAATCTTTTTCAGATAGTGTCTATCTGAATTATGACAGCCTCGAAGATCGAAAGATCATTAAAAGGGAAGCATGGCTGCCTAAAACCAGGTTATTAATCCTGGATGAGATTCACAAAATGCCGGGCTGGAAAAATCATCTTAAAGGGATATTTGACACCAAGCCCGATCATATGATGATCCTGGTTACGGGAAGCGCCAGGCTTGATATGTTCAGGCAGAGCGGGGATTCCCTTGCAGGCAGATATTTTGCACACAGGCTCCTGCCTCTTTCACCTTCTGAACCAGGTTTGGATGTAATTTCCTTTGATTTGGAGAGGTTCATGAGAAGGGGAGGCTTTCCTGAACCTTTCCTGGCAGAGGATGATACAGACGCTGACCGGTGGCGCATGCAGTATATCGACGGTCTTATAAGAACCGATATTCTGGACTTTGAAAGGATACATGACTTCAGGGCGATTCAACTGGTCCTGCGTCTGTTGAGGTCAAAGGTAAGTTCTCCTGTTTCATATAAATCAATCGCAGAGGATGTGGGCATTGCACAAAATACAGTCAGGAAATATATTCAGATCCTGGAGGCACTGTATATCATCTTCAGGGTTGCGCCTTTTTCAGGAAACATAGCCCGCTCTATAATCAAAGAACCTAAAATATACTTTTTTGATACCGGCATGGTGGAAGGGGATGAGGGCATTCGATTTGAAAATATGGTTGCACTCAGTCTCTTGAAATATACCTATGCCATGGTTGATTGTCTTGGGAAACCCTATTCATTGAATTATCTCAGGACGAAAGACGGCGCCGAAGTGGATTTTTGCCTGGTAAAAGGCGATAAGCCGGAATTGATGATAGAGGCAAAACGGTCCGACTCCATCCCCGGGAGATCGATCCTCTATTTCAATAAAAGATATGACATTCCTGGATTGCAGGTGGTATTGCATCTTAAACAGGAGAAAATTGAAAAAGGGATTGAGATAAGGAGGGGAACGGATTATTTGAAATCGTTGAAAACGGAAACATAGGTGCAGGCGCTGAATTTGACATTTTGCCGTTGTTTTTTCAATATTCAAGATCTGGCGCCATTGTTTTCTTTTTAATCAGCGAATAAGGAAGGGCTGATATTAGTTGATCTTTGGCGACTGGGGCAATGTGCTTACGGAGAATCATACGATGAAGAAATCAAGACAACTCTCATCCGTAAAGACAAAGAATGATGAACGCAAGGTCATGGGGCGTGCACTGGAGCGTGTCGCCATGCCGGCAGCCGAAGTCCTCGTGAAAATGCCGGATGGCTACACTGCTTTTTTTGCATCAATCAAAGAACGCATCGCACGAGAACGCATCAAGGCAGTTCTTGCAGCAAATGCAGCTATGGTGCTGATGTATTGGGACATAGGCAAACAGATTCTGGGAAAACAGCACACTGAAGGCTGGGGCGCTAAAGTCATCGATCGTCTGTCTCATGATCTTAAGAAAGCATTCCCGGACATGAGCGGGTTCTCGCCGCGTAATCTCAAGTATATGCGCAAGTTCGCCGAATCTTGGCCGGACCTGTCAATTGTGCAAGAGGTGCTTGCACAAATTCCCTAGCGCAGTAACCTGGCATTGCTATTGGCGGGTTGGAAAGCGTGTGAATGAGGAGCTTCTCAAGGGTGAACGGACTAAGTATGGCGAACAGACTGTGGCGACAGGATCGCCAGAATTGGTTCGAGGCTATGGGAAGGGGTTCTGTGAAAAAATCTGCGCCGCATGATCCAATTTGCGGAGGTTTTCCCTGATGAAAAGATTGTCGTATCGTTGAAACGAAAACTTGAGATAGATAACGGAGAAGGATTTTCTGAAAAGATTCTGCGTCACATGCTCCGGTTTGCCGAGGCATTCCCCGATGAACAAATTGTCTCGGCACCGATGAGACAATGTCGCCGAATACCTTACCCCTGCCGTCCAAGGAAGTGCTGCAGGAGAAACTCCATAAGGCGATTGCCTTGGCCTGGGAGCGTCTGGGTTGCGTGTTGGGGGATGAAGATTGCTCACGATAAGACATCAAGGAGCAACAGGGATATTATGATAAGTTTTCATAAAAGCTTTGAGTCTTTAAGTGAGACGAATGCCGGGTACTGGGAACTGGAAGCGCGGATAGCGGAGAATATAGTCAAGTTGCCGGATGGGGAGTCATGGCAAAAGCCTTGCCCAGACTTGATCTAACCGCTATGAGTTGCTAAACGATCTAATTAATCTTACAGTGGAGAACAAGTGAAGCGGATCAAACAATGGTAATATTTGGAAAAGAATAGGGGCTCAAAAGTCGATTTTTTTGTCAATGTCAGCGTCTGACCCCTATATTTTTTAAGCAGTCATTGAATTTGATACTCTGTCTCTGGTATTATCAATATTCAAGATCTGCAAACATTGGTTTCGTTGAGTTCCATAACTAAAAAGGGTATATAACTGTAATGCGAAAATATCCCACCAATTCAGAGCCAACTTTAGAATTTAACTGCATTGATTTATTTTCAGGTGCTGGCGGGTTTTCGCTTGCCGCTATGAATATTGGGTTAAAAGTAAAAGTTGCCATCGAAAAAAATAAATATGCATGCGATACCTACAGACACAATTTGATAAAAAACGACCATAGCCCTCATTTGTACGAAGCTGACATAGTTAAAACATCTCCCTCTGTTATTTCTGAAAAACATTTTTCAGGAGGTGTCTCCTGCGACATTGTCTTAGGCGGCCCCCCTTGTCAGGGATTTTCTGTCCATCGAATTAATGATGCTGGTATAGACGATCCACGTAACAAGTTAATATTAAGGTATTTTGAATTTGTGAAAGTTTTGAGACCCAAAATTTTTTTGATGGAGAATGTCCCTGGTATTCTTTGGAGTAGGCATGAAGAATATTTAAAGAAATTTTATAAAAAAGGTAAACAAACAGGTTATATCCTGCGTGACCCTATCGTTCTGGATGCAAGAGATTTTGGCGTTCCCCAACGGCGAAAACGTGTTTTTATTCTCGGCGTAAGGAATGATATTCAATTAGAAGTGACTTGGCCACCTTCTCCAACACATGGGAATGAAAAATCCAGGAAGAAGAACCCCAGCCTAAAGCCTTGGTGCATTGCCAATGAAGTATTTACAAACCCCATTTCTGTAACTGATGAGAACAATCTCCATATGAATCACACACCGCAAATGGTTGACGTGTTTAAATCTACCCCAGTTAATGGAGGCAGTCGCTTCCAATCAGGGCGAATTTTACCTTGTCACAAAAATCACACTGGCCATAAAGATGTTTATGGGAGAATAAATCCCTCATGGCCAGGGCCAACTATGACCACTGCCTGTATAAATCCTTCTAAAGGACGATTTGTTCATCCAACGGAAAACCATGGAATTACTTTGCGTCATGCAGCCCGTTTTCAGACTTTTCCGGACAGGTTTATTTTCAAGGGCGGATTGATAGCGGCAGGTGAACAGATAGGCAATGCTGTGCCGATTAAATTGGGGGAAATAATACTGAGTGCTGTTTCGGAAGGGCTTAAAAATAAAACAAATTTAAAATCGGACAAGAATGAATAAAGGAGCAGAATGGTTGATTCAATAGCATTCAAAACCAGGGCAAGAACCATAGATCACCTCGGTCGTGAACAAATTGCGGATTGTCCGACCGCAGTATCGGAATTATGGAAAAATGCCTACGATGCATATGCACGCGACGTTGCCCTGCATATTTTTGATGGTGAAGTGCCTATCGCTGCAGTCTTGGATAATGGCCACGGCATGAGCCGCGAAGAATTCATTGAAAAATGGCTGGTTGTCGGTACGGAAGCCAAAGCATCCTTAGCAGAAGTACTCGAGGATGACAGAAACGGATTGCCCTATCGAGAGAAACAAGGTCAGAAAGGAATCGGACGTCTTTCTTCTGCCTATTTGGGTTCCCTACTTCTCCTTGTATCTAAACGGAAATCCACTCCTTTCGTTGCCGCGCTGATTGACTGGCGCTTATTCGAAAATCCCTTCCTTTACCTGCAGGACATTGAAATCCCCCTTGTGGAATTTGAAAATAAGGAAGATTTATTGACACACTTCTCTGCCTTATTCGACAAGATGATGGGGAATGTCTGGGGTAATGGAGTTGATATCAATAGAGATGAGCGCATAGCTGTGGCGTGGAATACTTACGATGAGCTTGAGAAGAGTGAAGGAAAATCTTCAACAAAGAATGCCATCGCAACTACCTTGATTGAAACAACCTTTACTGAACGACATATAGAGAACTGGCCGGTTTGGTCAAAAGATTGTGCCCATGGAACGGCCATGTTGCTTGCTAATATAACTTGGGATCTTGAGGTCCAACTCCAAAGTTCTGCAATAACAACTGAATCCGAGACCGTCAAGAATGCAAAAAATAAATTTTTCCAGACGTTATCAAACTTCACAGACCCTTTTGTTGATGCCGGAGAAGTAAAAAGCGGCCTGGCGGCTGATGATTTTAAATATTCCGTAACTGCTTGGGAAGGTGCGCTTAGTAGGCCTATAATTTCGAGTGTGCGTGAATTCGGGTATGAAAATCTTGAAGATCTTGAGCATGTTCTTGATGGGTATATCGATAATAACGGCCTCTTCCATGGAAAAGTCAAGGCATTCGGGCAATGGATAAATGATGAAGTGGTCATTAATCCCTCCTTTCTCGTTCCAACTCGTGCTGATTCACGGCCCGGACAATTCCATTTGAGGGTCGGTACATTTGAACAACTTCGTAAGAATACTACTCATACACAGGAAATATACTCAAAACTTTTGGAGCAGGTCGATAAATACGGCGGTTTTATGATTTTTAGAAACGGTCTGCGTGTTATGCCCTATGGCCGTTCCGATAATGATTTTTTTGAAATTGAACAGCGTCGTACAAAACATTTTGGACGTGAATTTTGGTCTTACCGGCGACTCTTCGGGCGAATAGCGCTCAGTCGCCGTGAAAATCCTAATCTTCGTGACAAAGCCGGACGTGAAGGTATTATCGATAACAAGGCATCAAAAATTTTCCGTGATATTGTTATTAATATCCTAATGGAGACTGCCCGCCGCTTCTTCGGATCTGATTCCGATCTCAGGAAAGAAATATTACCGATTGTTCAAGAAAATTACGCCAAACAAAAAGCTGAAGAAGCGAATAAACAGATCCGTTCAAGAAAGAGAAAAGAGTTCCGCCGTAATCTGGAATCCAATTTACCTGAACTTCAGGCAATCGAACAAGAATTATCAGGCTTGGCGGAAAAAACGCAAGGCGAAGCTTTTCCTGTTACCGAGACAGAATTGCTGGCTCTTAGAGAACATATTTCGGAACTTAAAACACGGAAAAATGAACTTGCACTAGGTGCCCCTCCAAGTACATTGGGCCCATTGGAAACAGACTATCGGGAATTCCGTATCAGTGGTGAACGTGCAAGTGAATTCATCGTTCGCCTCAATGATTCGATTTTAAAGTCGCTTGAAAAGATCAAACCAAAGACATCCAGAGAGACGGCTTATTCCGAAATCAACCGCAATGCGGCATATCTACAGAATCGACTGCGAAAATGGTCGGCGGAGGCAAAAGATATTCTTAATGCGGAAATCAAGCGTATCTCAGATTTGGTAGATGAGCGCAACAAACACTATCATACAATAACACTGCCCTTATTGGATGATTTGGAGCATGGGCGCACTACACTTACCAACATCCTTGATCAACTTGAACGCGAACGAGACAAGCAGGACCTAGAGAATTCTGAACTTTTCGAACCCTATATATCAACATTAAAAGCCTTGCAGGAAAGCGTTGATATCGAAAATCTGGTTAATTTTACGATGGATGAATCGAGTGAACTGCGCCATGAATTGGATCGGTTGAATGCCTTAGCCCAACTCGGTATCACGGTAGAGATCATCGGTCATGAAATAGAGGGTCTGGAGATGACAATTTCCAGCGGATTGGAAAATTTACCTGATGCGGCAAAAAACACACGCACATTCAAATCCATTCTTACCGCACACCAGACTCTTGTAGACCGGCTTCGATTTCTTTCTCCTTTGAAGCTTTCCGGGGAAAAAGTTAAGACCTGGATCACTGGTGAGGATATAGTCGAATACATAGAAAACTTTATGGGTGAATCGCTTAAGAAACGCAGCATCAAGCTGGAAGTCAGTTCAGAGTTCGCCAGATTCAGCCTTTATGAACAGGCATCCCGCATATTACCCGTATTCATCAATCTCATCAACAATGCTGCTTACTGGGTAAACCAGTCCTCAACTAGCTCAAAAACAATCTCTCTTGATATTATTGATAATAAGGTTGTTGTTTCGGATGACGGGCCAGGTGTTGAGAAAGATGATCTGAAAAGTCTTTTTAAGCTGTTCTTCACAAGAAAGATACGCGGGGGGCGAGGTGTCGGTCTTTATCTTTGTAGAGCCAACCTGGCTGCAGGTGGTCATACCATCAGCTATGCAACAGATAACAGTTTGCGGAGACTCTCAGGTGCGAATTTTATCATTGATTTCAGAGGAGCTAAGTATGCCTGATGCAGCGATGGACATCAAAGAGCATGACCAACTTATTCGGGAAGTTTTTATTGACCCAATACGTACAGTAATTGTGGTTGATGATGAATATCCAACATTGGACAGCTTGTTGTCAGAAAAAGAATTCGAAGAAAACGGCTGGAAGGGAAAATTCCCTGAAGTTAAACGCGTTCGCGAATTATTGGATTTCGCAAGAACTAAAGAAAAACCATGGCTTGTCGATGTGCATGACGGAAAAAAATTCACATATAAGGCTGAGGAGATAATAGCGCCATATCTGCATCATTCTGACTTGTTGGTGTTAGACTATAATTTAGATCCTTTCGGAGTGAAAGGCAAAGACGCAATCAATATTCTAAGAAGACTTGCAGAAAATGATCATTTTAACTCAGTGATAGTTTACACAAATGAGGATATAATTAATAAGGTTGTTCGTGAAATTGCTTTGGGTTTAACTTCTCCCGATTCAACCTTGTCTACAGCAGAATCAAAACCTCTTTTAGATACGCTCGAAAAATGGGAAGAAAAAGAAGAGGGAATCACATCAAAACTTGAGGATGAAGTTACGGAAGAAACATATTTACAAGTGAGAACGAAATATTCCGGGAACTATGATAAGATTTTAAGCATGGAGGGGGAAGGAAAAAGGATTAGAGACCATTGGAGTCGATTAAATAAAGATAATCCTCTTGATCCTAAACAACTCGTTAAATGGCTTGCATTCAGAAGGCAAGAAAAGATAAAAGCTCAGCTTTCTCTCAAATCTATCGGGAATATTCAGGTTTGCAATTCAACTGAAAATAATTGGATTCAAACAGGTAGTTTATTTATAACTGTTTTGTCTAAAAGGTCTAGTCCGGCTCAGTTCGAAACTGTTCTTTTAGAAGCGATTAAGGCTTCATTCCCTTCCCCCCATCGTCTTTTATTAGCAAAAATAAGAAGTGAAATTGATCAAAGGGGTGTGCTTGCTGAAGCAGCGATTCTAGAGAATAAGTATTTACAAGTTCAGTGGTTGGGTGATTTTTTAAATCCTGATCCAACTGACATTAAAGGAGTCATTCTCAACACCATAGATCGACATTGGGAAGCACTTGGGGATCAAATGAGAGTAGCAGTAAATAACTTTGCACAAAAAATACATCAGGCCTTTTTGCCTTTAGGTGTTAATGGAGTAATGGATAAGTGCAGCCTAAATAAAGATGATTTGGGTTCTGATGAGAGTCTGAAACGTTTCAACTGTTTTACCAGTACAAAACCTATCGACAGATCACATCTAACGACTGGCCATATATTTCAAATGTATTCTGTTGTTGGAGGAGAACCACGGATGTGGATATGTCTTTCTCCTGCCTGCGACCTAGTTCCGAATCAGAAAACCCATACATACTTGAATGAGAGCGTTCCATTTATTGCAGCACGGCTTCATAAGGTCTCACCAAAAAAAGCACTGGATGATGCTAATAGGAACGTTTTTCTATTTCTCGATATGGATGGCAAGGTTGAAACATTCTGCATCCATAAGGAAGGAAACATAATATTAAACCCTGAGTGGGAGCAGATGTTTGCTCACAATCAGGGGCGGTTCCACAATGAAAACAAGCTTACTATTGCCTTAATAGTCGAAAAATGCGGAGATCTGATTTCATGTTGGAATGAAGCCACTTTAGTAGCTCAACTCCGTTCCGAATATGCACTTAACCTTCTTCAACGAATTGGTGCTCTGCTTTCTCGACCAGGCTTGGGAATTAATTTCAAATCACGTTTAAAACAATAGCATATGGATAAGCTTACTACAACGCAGCGCTCCATAAATATGGCTGCTGTTCGAGGAAAAAACACTACCCCGGAACTTAGCGTCCGAAGAATGCTTCATTCTATGGGTTTTAGATTTCGACTCCATCGAAAAGAACTACCCGGCAAACCTGATATAGTCTTACCTAAATTTCGACTTTGTATATTTGTTCATGGCTGCTTCTGGCATCAGCATCCAGGATGTAAAAGGGCAACAATTCCAAAAACACGTAAAGAATTCTGGCAAACAAAATTTGAGAGGAATAAAAAGAGAGACAAATTGGTACGAAAAGCGCTTAATAAGTTGGGCTGGCATGTTTTAATAATATGGGAGTGTAAAACTCAAAAGCCTGATATGCTTAACAAGTTATTTATGAAACATTTAGGAAGAACATTGGTGTAAGGCACTGATATTGGAAGTATGGGGGTCGTGGAAGTATGGGGGTCGCGTCTTCACAATTGACAGGTTAACAAAAGTTTGGTGTGAGGTCCTACCATTGACACAAAAACCTTTAAGACTTTACGATATCCTGGATCGGATAGCGGGATTTGGATAAAACTGGGGTTGAAGACGAGAAAAAGATGTACTGGACTAATAAGCAAAGATTCGTGAATGCCAGGAACGCTTCAATATCTCAAAAGTAACTGCAACAAAAGAACTACGTGTACTAACGGAAGCTGGCTTTGCAGAACAAATCGGAAAAGGCCGGAGTGTCCGGTATGTTTATAGTCGCGGAGATCGGTAAGCAATCGGTAAGCCTTTTGCCTTAATCGGTAAGTCAAAGGATAGGGGTCGCGTCTTAAAAATATAGGGGTCAGGCACTATATTGACATTTTCAGAATTTCTAACCCTACAACGATACTTAACTAAATATTAGATTGACAAATGAGCCTGACTCTGATACTTTTGTTAAAAAACAAAAACAGGAGGCAGGCCATGATACCAGAAAATCGTTTTTATGATAGTAG
>Ga0153915_10000659_pt1 | contig 31788 bp, 28 predicted proteins | sample Opewatmetagenome_2_FD_107003 | JGI IMG/M metagenome (GOLD analysis project Ga0153915, IMG submission 107003) | Freshwater wetland microbial communities from Ohio, USA - Open water 3 Core 3 Depth 3 metaG | ecosystem: Environmental > Aquatic > Freshwater > Wetlands | place: USA: Ohio, Lake Erie... | reverse complement strand
TAAAAGTCAATTATAAATGCCTTTCAAAACAAATCGATGTGACTAAGATAATTGACTTAATAAATTCAATATCATAAAAAATGCCCCCGGCGCGACTCGAACGCACGACACCCAGATTAGGAATCTGGTGCTCTATCCACCTGAGCTACGGGGGCGTAACAGCATCTTATTATCTAATTTTTATCAAAAATCAAGGTTTTTATTATAAGAAAAAAATCATTATATAAAGTTACATCACCCATAATATGAAAAATTCCTTGATTATCATCTCAAAAGACTTTATAATTCGTGACCTTTTTAGATCATTCATCAAAATTATCTTTCAGAAATATTTGATCGGATTAATGTCTTTATAATGGATGATCCTTTTATATGTTTCTTAATTTTTTAAGTGATATATTGTGGGGATGTAGCTCAGTTGGGAGAGCGGTACGTTCGCAACGTACAGGCCGTCGGTTCGATCCCGATCATCTCCACCATAATTTATTGCCAGATCAAAGCAATCAGTATTTTCTGTGTAAATTCATTTTATCAAGCCCATAAGGCTTTCTCTTTGCAAAAAAAATAATCTGACGCCGGCTTAAAAAAGTATCCCATAAATGGATTGTATCTGTTTGTAAAGACAATCCCCCGGATAAAAACACCCCGGTTAGATAATTCCTCATTTTTTAATAGTATGCTTATTTAATTTATCCTAATTTTGCATTGTGCGTTTTCAGGGATTCTTCATAATAAGTATTCAAAAGCGCCGAATAAGATTAACCTTATTTGGGTTATGGATATTCCATCTATCAATCGAGGATTAAAAAATGGATAGAAAGGCAAAAATAATCAGGAAGACAAAAGAGACCGATATTCGTCTCAATTTAAACCTGGACGGGAAGGGTCAGTCCGAAATAAATACAGGGATACCATTTATTGATCATATGCTTGATCTGATGGCTGCCCACGGATTTATGGATATTAAGATACTTGCCAAAGGTGATACTGAAATTGATTATCATCATACAGTGGAAGACCTGGGGATATGTTTCGGAGAGGCTATAAGTAAGGCTATCGGCGAAAAAAGGGGGATACGGAGATACGGACATGCAATCGTCCCCATGGATGAGTCCCTGGCCAGTGTTGTGATTGATATATCCAATCGTCCATTTCTTGCATATCGTGTTTCTTTAAAGAATAAAAAGACAGGTAATTTTGACACGGGTCTTATCAAGGAATTTTTTCGTGCATTGGTAAATCATTCCGGCATAACCCTGCATGTCGATCTTTTTTCCGGAAAAGATCCCCATCATGCCTCTGAGGCCATATTCAAGGCCTTCGGGCGGGCCCTTGATACGGCTATCTCCATAGAAAAAAGGCTTCAGGGTGAGGTGCCTTCCACAAAGGGGATGTTGTAGAAATCCGGTCCAATCATGAATAAAATATGGCCGATAATTTTAAATAAGACGATTTTTCTCTGGATAATCCTGTTTTTTTTGGCAGTCACGGGATGTCAATATAACGTTACAGGGTCTTCCGAGAAAAAACCGTCGTCTTTTCATATTGAAAAGATAGTATTAATGGGCTTTAAAGATGCCATGGCTCAAGGGAAAGCAACCGAAGCTATTCGAAACCCTGTCTCTGGCCGTGTTTCCAAAGCGGAGCCTGCAACCGATGGGGCATCGGAATACATGACATCCAGACTCTTTGATATGATGCTCAAACACAAAAAATTTGTATTAATCAGCCCGGAGAATGCTGCCGAGGCATCCTCAAAAATTGTCTCTTCCAACCGGGGTATAAATAGTGATGTTGAGGCCCTTAGCAGGATTGCGCAATACTTTGCATCTGACGCTGTGATTACAGGATATTTATATAGATGGAAAGAGCGCGAAGGAACCGATTATGCAGTAGATCATCCGGCCTCAGTGGCATTTGATTTGTGCCTTGTTAATGCAAAAGACGGGTCTATCCTCTGGAGAGGAAGGTTCGACAAGACACAGAAGTCTTTAATAGAAAATATTTTAGATATATCGACCTTCATAAAAGGAAAAGGCAAATGGATGACAGCGGAAAATCTGGCCCAATTAGGGCTGGAGGATTTGCTTAATGATTTATTTTTATTTATGGAAAAAGGAGAAACGGCTAAAAATTGATCGTAATACCGGCTATAGATTTAAAGGATGGACGTTGTGTCCGCCTCAAACAGGGAATTATGTCCGATGAAACCATCTATTCGGAATTTCCTGAAGAGATAGGAATAAGATGGCATAACGAGGGGGCCGAGCGTATTCATCTGGTCGATCTTGACGGCGCCGTTAAAGGCAGACCTGTCAACAGTGAGGCAATAAGGAAAATTGTAAATGCCGTGCCGATTCCGATCCAGTTGGGAGGCGGGATCAGAGATATCAAAACACTTGAATCCTATCTCGACCTTGGCATAAGTCAGGTCATCCTGGGGACTATCGCATACAGGGAACCTGAGTTTGTGATAGATGCATGCGGACGATTTCCGGGGAGGATAATCTTGGGCATTGATGCGAATAAAGGACGTGTCGCGGTTGAAGGCTGGATTGAAAAGACTGACATGACCCCTGTTGAGATGGCTAAAAAATATGAATCTGTCGGCATATCCGCCATTATTTATACGGATATCCAGAGGGATGGAATGGGCTCCGGCCCTAACATAATGGCGACAAGGGAACTTGCAGAGGCAACGAATATTCCCATAATAGCATCCGGCGGAATTTCAGGGATAGATGACGTGGTAAGATTATTGTCTTTGTCGGGTCATGGTGTTATTGGCATGATTACAGGGAAGGCCCTTTACGAAGGCACGCTGAATCTGTCAGAGGCCATAAGACTTACAAAAAATTCATAAAATATTTTTTACGCTTGACAATGGGAATAATGGTTTTAATTTGGAACATTTAGAAAAGTATAAAATTTAAACCAGAGGCTTAAAAATGGCCCTAGAAGAAAAAATCAATGAAGATCTTAAAAGTTCGATGAAGTCCAAAGACCTGCCCCGTATCTCCTGTTTAAGGTTTCTAAAATCTCATATAAAGAATAAACAGGTGGAAAAAATGGAAAGGGTAAATGATGATGAGATCTTTTCACTTATTTCTTCCCTGATCAGAAGAGGGCAGGATTCCGTCAAGGAATTCAGACTGGGGGGCCGCGAAGACCTAGCTGCCAAGGAAGAGCAGGAGATAAATATTCTTTACGGCTATTTACCAAAGCAGTTAAGCCCCGATGAGATAGAGGGCATCCTTAAGGAAACCATTTCCGAATTATCAGCGGAGGGGCCGAAGGATATAGGAAGGGTTATGAAAGCTGCCATGAACCGAATGGCGGGAAGGGTTCAGGGAAAAGAAGTTAATGAAATAGCAAGAAAACTTCTGAGTTAGATTGCATGATCAAGTACAGCTTTTATGTTCCGGAATTCGACAAGACATTAAATTTTTTATCAGGCTGCAATTCTTATAGGTCAGGCCGATCGGGTTGCATTTTTATCAACCCTTTAAAAGACCGGGAAATTGTTGATTATAAAGAGCCCCTGGTTCCAGAGATAAAACTCCTTCTTTAACTTTAAGGGAAGGGGTTTTTTGCTTTTGAGGGCCCGACCGATATTGCCCATGTTAAAGAAGGTCGTATTTGTGGGATAACCACAGAAGATATTTTTGCTCGGGATAATTTTTTTATTTGCCATGAGATTTTAAAAAAGATGGACTTATATCAATCGGCCAAGGAGGAGATCAAAAGGACAGCGGATATCGCTGAAGTGATCGGCCAGTATGTCCAGCTTAGGAAGGCGGGACAACACCATGTGGGGCTTTGCCCATTTCACGGCGATAAGGACCCGTCCTTTACCGTCAATCAGGCAAGGCAGATGTTTCACTGTTTTGGGTGCAAGAAGGGTGGCGATATATTCGCCTTTTGGATGGAATATCACAAGGTATCTTTTCCTCAGGCTGTGAAGGAACTGGCAGAAAGGTATCATATAACCCTTCCAGAAAGGGAACTGACCCAGTCACAGAAAAAGGAGAAGGAATTAGGGGAGGCGTTATACGAAATAAATGAACTTGCTGCCCGATATTTTCATCAAATCCTTTTGAAGAGTGATAAAGGCGCTCCTGGCAGAGAATATCTAAAAAAAAGATCTATTACCAAGGAAATTGCTGAAGAATTTTTACTCGGTTTTGCCCTTTCTGAATGGAATGGTCTTACAAATTTTTTAAAGGGTAAAAAAGTGGACCTGGAAAAGGCTTACCAGGCGGGCCTAATAATCGCAAAAGATAAGGGTTTTTATGATCGCTTCAGAGGGCGGGTAATCTTTCCCATATACAACTTAAGAAAACAGGTGGCCGGGTTCGGCGCAAGGGTAATGGATAAATCCCTTCCTAAATATCTGAACTCCCCGGAGACGCCTGTATTTCATAAGGGTGAATTATTATATGGCCTGCATGCTGCCTACCAGGGCATAAGAGAAAGCGGACGTGTAGTAATAGTGGAGGGATATACAGATGTTCTTGCACTAAGAAAGCATGGTTTCAATGAAGCAGTAGCAACCCTTGGGACAGCCTTAACAAATGAACATGTCAGGAGACTCAAAGGGTATGCAAAGGAAGCGGTGGTGGTTTTCGATTCTGATGCAGCAGGCAAAGGCGCTACAATAAAAAGTCTGCCGTTATTTCTTAATGAAGGGATGTCGGCAAAGGTATTAGCCCTGCCCGAGGGAGATGATCCTGACACCTTTGTCAACAGCAAGGGATTGAAGGGTTTTATTGACCTTATTGAGAAATCGACGCCTATTTTTGAATTTTATATTGAACACAAATTACCCGGAAGCGATGACAACATTGAAAATCAGGTAGGCATTCTAAAGGAGGTGCTTCCGGTATTATCCGAAGTCAACAGTGAATCCCATCGGTCGTTATATGTGAGGAAGCTCTCTGAAAAGAGCCGGATACCGGAATCCATAATTTTAAGTGAATTAAAAAAACATGGACCATCGCCTGAAGGTGATGAACAAGAAATTAGGCTTAAAAGGATATTATCAGGCAAGACTGTAAAAAACCAGGATGACATGTACATTCTTAATCTTCTGGCGCATTTTCCGAATACGGCTGGCAGGTTGATTGACAGTGGGTGCAGGATGTTGCTTTCAGATCCGGTAATTGCAGATATCTTTGATTCGATATGCAAGATTTATAAAAAGTATGGGGAGTGCAATCCCGATGAATTAGCGGAAAAATTTGAAAATGAGACGGCTAGGGAGAGATATAGGGAGGCTATTTTGTCTCCTCCCATATATCGTGATGATGTGGAACAGGCATTACAGGCATTTGAATTGAAGGTGAAAAGGATTAATTTATCCAAATCATATAGAGACACAGGCACTGACCTGGAAAAAAAGAATCTGATCTTGAAACAAAAAAGTGAGCAGGAAAGAGCGCTGGCAAAATCTTTTTAAATGCTGATTTTGGCAATTCCGGGATTAGGAGACCAAAATAATGGATATTTTCAAGCAACTTGGAATTCAACCGATAACGCTGTTCGAAATTTAATTACAGAGACAAAAAAACAAAAGGGCATTTTCAGGAGGGATGTAATGAATAATAAATCTGATTTGGCTGGCTTAAAGCGATTGATAGATATCGGTAAAGATAAGGGTTATATAACTTACGAAGAATTAAATGATGATCTGCCTGATGAGGTTATCTCCTCAGAACATATTGATGATGTAATGATGATGTTTGAAGATCTCGATATCATGGTAATTGACGAGGCTGCAAGAAAGGAGATTGAACGCTCGAAAAAGATTGTCAAAAAGAAGGAAACCATACCGGAAGAAAAGGAAGACTTTCGGGCAGATATTATTGATGGAGGCACCAAGGTTTCCGATCCGGTAAAAATGTATCTAAAAGAAATGGGATGCATCTCTCTCCTGACGAGAGAAGGAGAGGTCGATATAGCAAAGAGGATAGAAGAAGGCGAAAAGGACACGCTGCATCTATTGTTAAAGTGTTGTGTCGGAATTGATTATATCATTGATCTGGGGGAAAGCCTTAAAAAGGGGGAGGTCAAACTCAAAAATATCATCAACGACCCCGACTATGAGGAAGGACATACTCAACTCCTTGAGAAAAGAGAGCATTTGTTAAAAGTTATTGATGAAATCGGTGAGTTATATAAGGAGTATTGTCATAGCAGACAAGAGTTATCAAAAAAGAATTGTCCGGCACCCAAAAAAAAGAGCTTAACCGGAAAGATGAATAAAAGTCATGAAAAGATCGCTGAACTCATAAGTTCCTTTAAACTTGAAAAGGGACAGCTGGATAATATGGTTGATAGATTAAGAGGTGTCATCACAAAGATCGAGAAGGCTGAAAAGACGATATCGACTTGCATGTTAAAGGCCGGTGGAAAATCTATCAGTCAAATAAAAGACAGCGTCAGCAAGATCCCAAAGAAGGCCAAGGATGATGATATTGTAACCGCCCTGAAATTAAAGAAGTCTGAATTGATCGCTTTAAATGCGGATATTAATAAATCTCAAAAATTTGTTAAAGATACCAAAGATCATACCAACATGAATTACAAGGAATTAAGGGAGGCCTTGACCAGGGTGTCAAGCAGCCTGGAGAAATCCAAGGCAGCCAAGCAGGAGCTTATCCAGGCAAATTTAAGATTGGTTGTCAGTATCGCCAAAAAGTATACGAACAGGGGATTGCAATTCCTTGACCTGATTCAGGAAGGCAACATAGGCCTTATGAAGGCCGTGGAAAAATTCGAATATCAGAGGGGCTACAAATTCAGCACCTACGCTACATGGTGGATCCGCCAGGCAATAACAAGGGCGATCGCGGATCAGGCCAGGACTATTCGTATCCCGGTACATATGATCGAGACCATCAATAAACTCATACGCACATCCAGATACCTGGTTCAGGAGCATGGCCGTGAGCCCACGCCTGAGGAGATTGCTGAGAAGATGGAATTCCCCCTGGAAAAGGTAAGAAAGGTATTAAAGATAGCAAAAGAACCCATTTCACTGGAAACCCCCATTGGAGAAGAGGAAGACAGCCATCTGGGAGATTTTATTGAGGATAAGAAGATTATTTCCCCGGGAGACGCCGTTATCAGCTATAGCCTCGGCGAGCAAACCCGCAAGGTGCTTACATCCCTTACACCAAGGGAAGAAAAGGTGCTTCGAATGCGATTCGGAATAGGGGAAAAATCCGATCACACGCTGGAAGAAGTCGGGCGTGATTTTAATGTCACAAGGGAAAGGATAAGGCAGATAGAGGCTAAGGCCCTAAGAAAACTGAGACATCCCAGCAGGAGCAGAAAGTTAAAGAGCTTTTTAGAGAGATAGTATTTCAAGTGAGAGAATTTTTCTTGACAAATAGCTATTACCTCTGCATTTTATAGCCCCGTAACGTTAAGAATTTTCGGGCCCATAGCTCAGCTGGAAGAGCCACCGGCTCATAACCGGTCGGTCCCTGGTTCGAACCCAGGTGGGCCCATTAAAAGATGTTCTCATAATGATCATACAAACTCTTCATAGATATATTCGCCTTTTTTATATGAAATCCCTGAATCCGGAAAAGGGCGCGCCATTCCAAGGCGCGCCCTTTTATTTTTTGGAGACTCAATAATGGCGCCTGTGCTCAAAGAGGTACTGAAGGTCCTGGACGGGATCGCTCCCTTTTCCCTTGCTGAAGAATGGGATAATTCAGGATTCCAGGTCGGCTTTCTTTCGGATGAGATAAGAAAGGCCGTTATATCCCTGGATCCTACCATTAAGTGCCTCAAAATAGCTGCGGAAAGAAAGGCCCAATTATTACTTACTCATCACCCCCTTATTTTCAAACCTCTTTCCCGTATTGATACTGATGCATATCCCGGTGATGTTATCAGCGAGGCATTAAGAGCAAGGATCTCAATTGTAGCGCTCCATACAAATCTGGACATGGCCAAAGGCGGAATAAACGATATATTGGCGCAAATGATAGGTCTTCAAGATCTTGAAGCGCTGCATAAAAAAAATGATGCTGAAGACGACCTCGAAGGCCTGGGGCGGATCGGGCATCTCCCTTCGGCAATGCCGCTTTCCTCGGTCGCGCGTATGATAATGGATACCCTGGGATCAACCGGATTATCGGTTACAGGGCCGGCAGACAAAGAGATAAAAAAAATTGCCATATTGGGCGGGGCAGGGGGCGGGGAATTGTCATGCGCATCTGAGAAAGGCGCCGATCTATTCATTACCGGCGATATAAGACATCATGAGGCCTTGATGGCTGATGCCCTTGGCCTTGCCTTGATAGATGCCGGGCATTTCAATCTGGAAAGGGCAGCCATGCATATCTTCGCAGATCATTTAAGGGACAGATTTAAGGATGCTGGATGGGATCTTAAACTTGAAATATATGAGGATGAAAAGATGCCTTTTCGGCATCTATCAAGAGAAAATACATTTTAAAAGGAGAGCAGAGAGATTGAAAGACAAGATAATAGGATTAATACTTCTTCAGGAGTGCGATAACAAGATAGAGAGTCTTGATTCCCTTAAAAAGGAGTGCCCCGCAAAGATCCAAAAACTGGAGAATGACCTGAATACATGCAGAACAACTTTCCAGGCGGACTCCGACAAGCTTGAATCGCTCAAAAAAGAAAGACGAAAAACAGACCAGGAGATGCAGGAACTGGACAGCAAGATAGAAAAAAGCCAGATAAAACTGAGCAATATCAAATCCAACAAGGAATATACTGCGGCATTAAAGGAGATTGAAGACCTTAATAAAGAAAAGATCAAGGTTGAAGACAGCACCCTTAAGTCCATGGAGGAAATCGAGGCATCAGAAAAAAAATGTCTTGAGAACAGGAAGAAATTAGAGAGGATACAAAAGGATTTTGATCTTGCTAAAAAAAAGGTAGAGCAAGAACTCGAAGCTCTGAATAAAAAATCGGATGCACTTAAGAAGGAAAGGCTGGAATTGTTGAAGGGAATTGATAAGGAGTTCCTGGGCAGATACGACTTTCTCAAGGCGCGTAAGGGTGGAGTCGCAATCGGATCGGTAATCGGCGGCGTATGCCAGATGTGTCATATCGGGATTCCTCCACAGCGTTTCTATGAGATAATAAAGCTGCAATCACTTATGAGCTGTCCTAATTGCAACCGTCTTATATACTGGGGAGAAGACGAGTATTTTGTAAAGGTCTTAGGCAATCCGCCCCAATCGACGGCTGATGAGTGTTAACGGGTAACCTCCCCCTGACGGGGGGAGGATGTTTGGTTCCGTTTTGACCGTGTTGGGAATAAAATTTATCTAACGGGTTGCACCGGCTTCTATATAGCCATGGCGGCATCGTACCCTGTACGCACGGCCTGCTGGACCCTCTTTGGTTTCACACAATCGCCGATCGCCATGAATTCCGGGACTGTGCCGCGAAGGGCATCGACAACGCCGGACCGCGACTTCAGCCCCACGGCCACGATGACTGTGTCTGCCTCAAACAGGATGTCGTTACCCTCCCGGTCAATGGCCTTTACGCCCTTGCCGGCAATTTCCGTGCATTTAATCTCTGTCCGGATCTTCACGGATTTTTCCAGTTCGAGCATCAAGGCCCTGCGATGCATGATATTGGCCTCTATCGCTACATCATCCAGCATCTCGATTATTGTAACGGCCTTTCCCTTCTGAGCTATATGCAGCCCGGTCTCACAGCCCAGAAGGCCTCCGCCTATAACAACCACCTTCTGTCCTATATCCGTTCCCTTATTATAGGCATCAATGGCCATAATGACCGACTTTTTGTCCATTCCGGGGATCTTCGGGACTATCGGTTCTGCCCCGACGGCGGCAATCAACACATCAGGACTTTCCAGGGCAACCAATCCGGGTGTAACCTCGGTGTTGAGAAGCACTTTGATTGCCAGTGAACCGGCCTTGCGTATCTGGTATTCCTTAAACCTGTTGAGGTCTTGCTTGAAGGAGACATCACCTGCGAATTTCAATGCCCCTCCGAGGAAATCGCTCTTTTCACAAAGGGTCACATTGTGACCGCGCTCCGCAGCGGTTATGGCCGCCTGCATACCGGCAGGGCCGCCGCCGGCGATGAGTACCTTTTTCCTTTCACCTGGCTTAGCGGGAAAACCGTATTCAAATTCCCTGCCGATTATTGGGTTGACAGCGCACTTCATGGTGCGGGTGATAAACATCCCCCCTATGCAGTCAAAGCAACGCAGACAGTGGATTATCTCATCGTCCTTGCCGCATTGAGCCTTCCTGGGGATATCCGGATCCGCTATAAGACCTCGCGCCAGGGCTATGACATCCGCCCTTCCTCCGGCAATTATCTCCTCCATCTGTGCGGGATCGGAGAGACCGCCTACTGTTACAACAGGTATCCTGACCGCCTTTTTAATTGCCTCAGCCAGATAGACGTTGCAGCCGTGCGGCAGGAACATGGAGGGGTGCATTACAGTCATGGTGTTGATGATGGAGTGAGCACCTGCCGAGACATGTATAAGGTCCACCTTGTCCTCCGCCATTTTAGCTATTGCAATGGCATCCTCAATGGTAAGACCGCCCTCGGTAAGCTCGGAACCGCTTATGCGCAGTTCAATGGGGAAGTCCTTTCCGACCCTTTCGCGCACCCGGTCGATTACCATCATCGGGAATCTGGCGCGGTTTTCAACGCCTCCGCCGAACTGATCCCTGCGCCTGTTGGTCAAGGGAGAAAAAAACTGGGCCAGCAACCATCCGTGTCCCGCGTGTATCATGCACATGTCAAACCCGGCCAGCTTAACCACGGCAGCTCCGGCTGCATAGGCCTCCGCTATTTCCTCCATCAAGGCCTCTGACATCTCCTCAACTACAACTGTATTCATGCCCTTGGTGCGGAAGCCGATATCGGTGGATGTTGCCGAAGGACCTATCGGATTGCGGCCGCCCAGAAATATGGGGTCGCACTCCATGCCGCCATGGGAAAGCTCTATCGACGCAATGGCGCCGAACTGGTGTATGGCGTCCGCCGTCTCAACGAGGGATGGGATGACCCCTTCGTCATCAAGGAGTATCTGCTTTGGGTGCGATCTGCCCGTTGCAGAATGGACGATGCTCTCACCTACTGTTACCACGGCAGCCCCGCCCCTGGCCTTCAGTTTGTAATAGGCTATATTGTCCCGGGTGAGATGAGACTCAGGCGAAAGTTCTGCAAGCGATGTAGGCGCAGATACAATGCGGTTTTTAAAGATCAGCGTCCCGATTTTAATGGGGCTGAATAGGTTTGGATATTTACTGTTCATTGTTTGTTTCTCCCTTAATGATATTTAATAAATAGGGTATAAGGTGTACGGTATAAGGTGTACGGTTTAAGGTTAAAACCTTAAATCTGTCTGATACCTTAAACCTTATACCGTAAACCGCATACCTTTTTTTATGCCGTCATTCCTCCATCCTGGACAATTGTCTGACCGGTGACAAAACTCGATGCGTCTGATGCCAGCCATACTGCAATCCCTTTGATGTCATCAGGCACCCCGACCCTTCCAAGAGGCGTATTTTCAATATGCATCTCAATGACCTTTTTCATCCCTTCATCGGGATCGGCAAAAAGCTCTGTGAGATGCATGCCCGGTGCAATCGCGTTTACCCTGATCCCGTATTTTCCATATTCCACGGCAGCGTGGCGTGTAAGGCCGACAAGGCCGGCCTTTGCAGAGGCGTATCCTGACATCTTGCTTATCATTTTCCCTCCGCCGGCGCTCAGTCCGCCGATGGCATTCATGATAATGATGCTCCCGCTTTTCTGCTTCATCATCTGAGGCAGGACCTCTTTAATCAGGAGAAAAACACCCCTCAGGTCCAGTTCCATGACATTGTCCCAATCCGCGACAGGCATCTCATGGATATTATAAAATCTTATTTTGTCGGTGGCGTTGCAGAAGACGATATCAAGCCTGCCGAATCTACTGATCGTCCTGTCCACCATCATCTTGATTTCATCCTCTCTGGAGACATCGGCCTTGACGGCAAGCGTTCCATGCCCGTATTTCTCAATAAGTCTTACTGTCTCCTGGAGTTTATTTTCCGTGCGGCCTGAAAGCGATACATCCGCGCCGAATTCGGCCATTGCCTCGCAAAACGCCCGGCCAAGGCCTGATCCGCCGCCTGTAATCAGCGCAACCTTTCCGGAAAGATCAAAGATATTATGTCCTGTCATTTATCTTGCATCCCTCCTCAATAATTTTCATGAAAATTTTCATATTCTCAGCCGGATAATAAGTTCTTTTCAATGTATCTGCAATATATTTCAGTTTATAAAAAAAAGGGCATCCCGATGCCCTGAAGGTGCATTAATCATTAATGCAAAATCATAACCGGAAATTATTGGAGGGCTTATTCTTGCGAAAGGTTGGATTCCGGTCGGTTCAGGCCAGTCTCCTGAAGGCCGTTGCCTTTATGGCCGCATAGATCTCGCTGCCCTTTGTTATGGAGAGTTCATGGACAGCCTTTTTTGAGACCTCGGCTATCAGCCTTTCTCCGCCGCAATCCATTTCAACGCCGGTCCCGGGCCCTGTCGAAAAAAGGTCTATCACCCGGCATTTAAGGAGATTCCTTGCGCTTATTGCCTCGGGATGACGTTTGAAGAGTATGATCTCCCTTGAGGAGAGTTCAAAAAGCCCTTCCTCCTGCCCTTTGCCGAATGAGATGAACAGCTCCTGTCCTCCCCACATGTAGCCAAAGAGTCCGTCAATCTTACGGGGGGCCTCAAGCCTGAAGAGGTTTATATAACCGATCTCGCTGTCTCCCATACGGGACCTTGCCAGGCCTTCGGTTGTTGTCTGTTCAATAACCCTGCCGTTCTCGATGCTTAATGCATGTTCAGTCATGACCCTCATCTCGATAAGCGAATGGGAGATAAACAGGTAGGGGATCTTAAATGCCTTGCAGGCACCTTTAAGAAAGGGGATGATCTGAAATTTTAGCCTGTCATCAAGGCTGGAAAGGGGCTCATCCATTATAAGCATCCGGGGGTTGGAAAGGACTGCCCGGCCTATGGCCACCCTCTGCTGTTCGCCGCCGGAGAGATTTTTTATGCCCCGTTCAAGGAGATGGCCCAGATTGAGGACATCAATCACGCTGTCCATTTTAATTTTGTGATATTCAGGGCTGCAGCGTCTGAAGCCATAAAGGAGGTTGCCCCTGACGCTCAGATGTGGAAAGAGGTAAGGTCGCTGAAAAACCATGCCGATCCGTCTATGCTCTGCCGGTATATCTGTTCCATGTCTACTGTCAAAGAGTGTCTCCCTGTCGAGGATAATTTTCCCTTCTTCCGGCATGCTTAATCCTGATATAAGACTCACAAGAGAGGATTTGCCGCTCCCTGAAGGCCCGAAGATCCCTATGCCTTCGCCCTGGATATGAAAGCCCATATCAAGGTGGAAGTCGCCGAAACGCTTTTTAATATCAACGTTTAAATCCATGCTGCTCCATTATTGTGAAATTCATTTCATTCACAAGTCAACGTTCGATGTTCAATGTTGGATGTTCATTTCTTTATTGTATTAATCCGTCCTCGTCATTCGTCCGGCTAGCCATTCATGGAAGATGAGCACTGCAACCGAGATGGCAATGGAGATGATACAAAGGGCCACGGCCATAGCATCGCCGCCGGGAGAGCTTGTGTATTCATAGATGGCAAGAGGTATGGTCTGGGTCACGCCCGGTATATTGCCTGCCACGATGATCGTGGCCCCGAATTCACCCAGTCCCCTGGCAAACATGAGCAGGGCGCCCGCGATGATTCCCCTCATGGAAAGGGGCGCGATGACGGTTATCATTGTATCGAACCATCCTGCACCGAGGGTGCGGGATGCATCAATCAGGCGTTTGTCTATGGTCTCCATGCCGGTGCGGATGGACCTTACCATCAGGGGAAAGCCTACTATGGCCGTTGCTATTACAGCGGCCTTCCATGTGAAGATAAGTTGAATTCCCATGGGTTGCAGTATCTTCCCTATGGGGCCATGACGGCCGAGCAACATGAGAAGCAGATAGCCGACGACAACTGGGGGCAGGGTAAGGGGAAGATAGGCCATGACATCCAGGAAGATCCTGCCCCGGAACCTTTTAAAGGTCATGATATATGCCGCCGCAAAGCCGAAAGGAAGAGACAGCAGGGTGGCTGTCAAAGCCACCTTAAGGGACAGGAGGATCGCGGAATAATCGGCTGGGGAAAAATTTGGCATGATCGGCTACTCAACTATGAATCCGTATTTTACAAGGATCTTCTTCGCATCTGAAGACTGGAGAAACCGGAAGAATTCACAGGCGCCTGACTTGCCGCTCCCTTCCTTTGTCAAACCCATGGCATAGATTGCCTTAGGGCAGAGAGACTCCGGCACTGTAAACAGGATTTTAAGCCTTTCAGACATCATCCCGGCATCGGTTTTATAGACAAAGGACCCATCCACTTCGCCCCGTTCAGCATACATCAGGGATTCACGGACATCCTTTGCCATCACCAGCTTTTTATCCAGCTTTTTGTCAATGCCCGCCTTTGTCAATGCCTCCATGGCATACTGGCCGGCAGGGGCGCTTTTAGGGCTGGCGACGGCAATCTTTTCAAGATCGGCCACATCCTCAAGCCTGTTGACCTTAAGGCTCGATCTGCCGACAAACACGAGTTCATTCAAGGCCAGGATTGCGGTATTCCCTTTCTCAATAAGTCCTTTGTCTTTGAGATAATCCATCCACTCCATGTTGGCGGAAAAGAAGATATCCGCAGGCGCCCCGCTTTCGATCTGTTTTGCCAGGGCCCCTGAGGCCCCTGAATTCCTCTGAAAGGTTATACCCGGGGTATTTTTCGAGAAGACATCAGACAGTTCCGTAATGACCTCTTTGAGACTGGCGGCCATGGACAGTCTTATCTCTCCTGCCGCAACCGGTCCCGGATGGAACAATATCATTGAAAACAGCGCCATTATCACCGGCAATCTATATTTAATCTTTTTCATCTTCCCGGGTTTTCCTGAACTCTCGTTGAAACTCCTGAAATTCGGTTTGGGCAAAACCGTTTATCTTTTCCTCAATCCCTTTATAAGACCAGATAAATTTTTCAGCATAGGGGGTAAGCTGAGTCCCCCCTCTTTCGTTTCCACCCCTCTTTCTTTCAAGGAGTTTTTCCCCGAGGCATTTTTCAAGCCTGTTAAGGATATTTAATGCCTTGACATAGGAGAGCCCCATGCTCCCGGCTGCCTGATTGATCGATTTGAATTCACTGATCTTTTCCAAAAGCCGGAGAGGTCCTGGCCCCATGAAGGGCATGCCGGGTTCATCCGTAATGAATGTCTTGATGCTTATTTTCATGGCCGTTATTTATTGCAGACTATATCGGAGTATGTCAAGGGATTTTGCGGTGCAGATAATTATTTATCTGATTCCTTTTATTGACATATTCATGGTGTATTGATTAGTATTATAACCCTCTCCAAATTAATCGGGAGAAACTGGAAAAGGATAAGAGAGGATAAAAAAACCGGATGAAAACAGCCTATATCGATTGTTTTTCGGGAATCAGCGGAGATATGTTTCTTGGCGCCCTGATAGACGCAGGCCTTCCCTTTGATGAACTGAAGCAGGCGCTCGGTACACTCCCCTTTCATCACTACACATTGGAGACCAGAAAAGAGATCAGAAACGGGCTCACCGGCACCAGGTTTATTGTAAATACAGGGCATGAAGGCTACTCCCACAGGGGTTTGAAGGATATCAGAGAGATCATTGAAGGCGGAGACCTGAGCAGGGGTGTAAAGGAGAGGGGCCTTCGTATCTTTGAGGCGATTGCCCGTGAGGAGGGAAAGATCCATGGCTGTCCTCCTGATGAGATACATTTTCATGAGGTGGGTGCGATTGATTCAATAATCGATATTGTCGGAACCGCCTTTGGCATAGACTTTCTGGGCATTGATTCCATATCCTGTTCAAGGCTGCCACTGGGGTCGGGATTTATCGAAGCCGGCCACGGGAGGATACCACTCCCTGCGCCTGCGACCATTGCACTGCTGAAAGGCGTGCCTGTCTATGATTCAGGGCTTGAGTGCGAGATGGTTACGCCGACAGGCGCTGCCCTCATCAAGGAATTTGCCGGCTCCTTCGGTTCGATGCCTCCCATGACCATTGACTGCATAGGGTATGGGGCAGGCAGCAGGGTCCTGGCCGACAGGCCCAATCTCCTGCGGATAATTATCGGCAGGGATCAGACAGGAGGAAAATCGGATACGGTAGTCGTGCTGGATGCCAATCTGGACGATGCTAACCCCGAGTGGCTTGGTTTTATGATGGGCAGACTTTTTGAGGCAGGCGCCCTTGATGTCGTCTTTTCTCCGATACAAATGAAAAAGAACCGTCCGGGCGTGCAGGTGCAGGTGATCGGAAGGCCCGGGGACAGGAATGAACTGATGGATATTATATTCAGTGAAAGCACAACCCTGGGTGTGAGATACGGTTACAGTGAGAGAAAGACACTGGAAAGGGCTAATATTGAGATTGAGAGCCCCTGGGGAAAGATAAGGGTAAAGAAGGTTACAGGACCGGACGGCGCCTCGGTCCTTTACCCGGAATATGATTCGTGCAAGGTTATTGCCCTTGAAAAGAAGATTTCTATCAGAGAGATATACTATTGGGTTATGGCAGGAAATATAAGTCATCCGGAAGGGTAACAGATATTGAAATCTTATCGTCGGTCTGACAGCCTCTCTTTCAGGGAGGCCTTTAAAAAAGGGAATTTATCGGAGAAAACGGCGCTTATCCTCTCATCATTGTTTGGCGCCGGTCTGATGCCGCTGGCTCCCGGGACCTTCGGAACCCTGGCAGCGGCGCCCCCTGCTGCAATCATCAAATATCTCGGCGGTGGCTACGAGTGCGTATTTTTTGTTGTCCTTGTAACTCTCGCGCTATGGAGTTCCCATGTAGGCAGCAAGGCATTGATGACAGGAGACCCTTCCTGTGTGGTGATTGACGAGGCGGCAGGATTTTTTATGGCGGTTTTTCTTCTGCCCTTGACATTTAAAAGTTTTATTTTAGGGTTTCTGCTTTTCCGGGTTTTTGATATAGTAAAACCCTTCCCCATTGGGCTGATTGACAGGAGAATGAAAGGAGGCCCGGGGATTGTCCTTGATGATCTTGTCGCAGGGTTGTTTGCCAACATCTGTGCAAGGATTATTCTGTTGTTAATTGGCTGAAGGCAATCTGCCTTTCTGGGAGGAGGCTGTCTTTTAAAGGAAATTATTACCTTTGACGGTTTAGGAGATATTATAGATGGCAGTACGTTCATTCCTGGCCTTTGAACTGCCCCCTGAAATCAAGGATCAGGTAAGACAGGTATCGGAACAGTTGAAAAAGACAAACATGGATGTAAGATGGGTCAGGGTAGACAATATACATCTTACAGTCCTTTTTATGGGGGATGTCAGGGAAGGGGATATATCGGCTATTGCCAGGGAGATTGAACAGGTATGTTACGGGTTCCATCCCTTTGATATCTTTTTGAAGGGACTGGGCTTTTTTCCGGACAGAAGAAGGCCGAGGGTCCTCTGGGCAGGCTATGACGGAGATATTGAAAGGATGTCGTCCTTGAGGGATGTACTGCAGGAGCGGTTAATGCCCTTTGAGATAAAGGAAGACAAGAGACAGTTTGCGCCTCACCTGACCCTGGGCAGATTTCGCAACCCTGGAAAGGGCGCTCCCGTATTAGATGAAACAATAACCCGGTATCAGGGCCTTTCAAGCACGGCCTTTCGGATACATGAACTTATCCTTTTTAAGAGCGAATTAAGACCGCAGGGCACGCAATATAACAGCCTTGAATCATGGACAATGGAGGAGGAGAAATAGTAAGGAATGAAAAAAGGCTTAAGTCGCAGGGCGCAAGGAAGATAAAGACAGGGCATAGGGCTCATTGCGCAGGGAAGATAAAAACAGGGTGTAAGCTTTAAGGTATAAACAAGGTTCGGGGCGTAAGGCCCCAGGGAAGATGGAGGATCTCAAATCTGAAATCTCAAATTTCAAATCAGCCAACAAATAAGGGGGTATTGATATGGCGGAAAACATGGACAGGGATAAGGCGGTTGAACAGGCTATTTCTCAGATAGAAAAGGCCTTCGGCAAGGGATCTATTATGAAGATGAACTATGATAAGGTCATTGATATAGCAACCATCTCCACGGGTTCCATCGCCCTTGATCTGGCCCTGGGCATAGGAGGGGTCCCCAGGGGCAGGGTGATCGAGATATTCGGCCCTGAATCATCGGGCAAGACAACCCTGGCGCTTCATATATCGGCAGAGGCCCAGAAGGTGGGCGGCGCCGTGGCATTCATTGACGCGGAGCACGCCCTTGACATAACCTATGCCAGAAACCTGGGCGTCGATGTAGACAGCCTTCTGGTATCCCAGCCCGACACGGGCGAACAGGCCCTGGATATTGCAGAGATACTGGTAAGGAGCGGTGCGATTGACGTCATTGTCATAGATTCCGTTGCTGCCCTTGTCCCCAGGGCGGAGATCGAAGGAGACATGGGCGATCAGCACATGGGGCTCCAGGCAAGGCTCATGTCCCAGGCCTTAAGAAAACTGACCGCCACCATAAGCAAGTCCAGGACCTGCGTCATATTTATCAACCAGATAAGGATGAAGATCGGTGTGATGTTCGGGAGCCCTGAGACGACAACCGGAGGAAACGCCCTTAAATTTTACGCAACCCAGCGCCTCGATATCAGAAGGACCTCTACCATCAAGGAAGGAAACGATATGATCGGCAGCAGGACAAAGGTAAAGGTAGTCAAAAACAAGATAGCCCCGCCCTTCAAGGAGGCGGAGTTTGATATAATCTACGGTCAGGGCATATCAAAGGAAGGGGATATCCTGGACGTGGGGGCCGCCCTTGAGATCATAGAAAAGAGCGGGGCATGGTATTCCTTTGAAGGTGAAAGGATCGGCCAGGGAAGGGAAAACGTGAAAAAATTCCTTACAGAAAATACCGATATCAGAGACAGGGTCGCCGATATGATCAGGGAGAAGTCCGGTCTTAAAAAATTGGGGAATCAGCCGGCAGGCGAAGATGCAAAGAAATCAAAGGATTAATAAATGAACCATAGACAGATAAGAGCCAGATTTTTAGAATATTTCAGGGACAAGGGTCACGAGATCGTACCCAGTTCATCGCTTATCCCAAGGGATGACCCTACCCTCCTTTTTACAAACGCGGGGATGGTCCAGTTCAAGGGCATGTTTCTGGGGGATGAGAAGCGCGGCTATACAAGGGCGGCCACTGCCCAGAAATGCGTGAGGGCAGGCGGAAAGCACAATGACCTCGAAAACGTGGGTTATACTGCCAGGCATCACACCTTCTTCGAGATGCTGGGCAATTTTTCCTTTGGCGACTATTTTAAGAGGGAGGCCATAACATGGGCCTGGGACCTCCTTACAAACGGGTACAAACTGGACCCCAACCGTTTATATGTCTCTGTCTATAAGGATGATGATGAGGCCTATAACATATGGAATAAGGAGATGGGTCTGGATGCATCAAGGATAATCAGGCTCGGCGAGAAGGACAACTTCTGGGCCATGGGAGACACAGGCCCCTGCGGTCCCTGTTCGGAGATCCTTTTTGACCAGGGGCCGACGGTCGGCTGCGGAAAACCGGAATGCGCGCCCGGTTGCGACTGCGACAGGTACCTGGAGATATGGAACCTGGTCTTCACTCAATATGATCGTCAGGAGTCAGGGACATTGATGCCCCTGCCCAAGCCCAACATAGATACAGGCATGGGGCTCGAGAGGATAGCCGCTGTTGTCCAGGGCGTTACATCCAATTATGACACGGACATATTCAGGGACATCATCGCAAAGGTGGAAGAACTCTCAGGAAAAAAATACGGGGACGACCCCAAGGCCGATCTCTCCTTCAGGGTAATCGCCGATCACGCGCGTTCATCGGCCTTTCTCATAGGGGACGGGGTAATGCCCTCCAACGAAGGAAGGGGCTATGTCCTGAGACGCATCATAAGAAGGGCCATAAGATACGGCCAGGCACTTGGCATGAAAGACCCCTTCTTTCATAAGGCGGCAGGCAGGGTCATAGAGGTCATGGGCCATGACTATCCTGAACTCATCAGCCACAGGGCCTTTATAGAAGGGATACTTTTAAGCGAGGAGAAGCGGTTTTCCGACACACTCTTCTACGCGATGAAGATATTGAAGGAGGAGATAGACAGGATAAGGGCCGGGAATGAGACGGTCATACCGGGGGAGCTTGCCTTCAAGCTCTATGACACCTATGGACTCTCAGTGGACATCGTCCAGGATGTGGCCCGCGACGAGGGGCTGACTGTCGACAAAGATGGTTATGACGAGGCAATGGGAAGGCAGAAGTCCCAGTCCCAGGAGTCATGGAAGGGGAGCGGCGAAGAGGCGGTCCCCGAGGCCTTTCGCGGACTGGGGGCCAAGGGCCTGACAACGGAGTTTATCGGTTATGAGACCCTGAAGGCCATCGCGCAGGTTGTCTCCATCATCAAGGGCGGCAAGGAGGAGACGGGTGCAAAGGAAGGGGATGAGATAGATGTTATACTGGACAGGAGCCCCTTTTACGGTGAGTCAGGCGGCCAGCAGGGAGACGCAGGCTGGATCATCAGGGACGATATGACCCTGAAGGTTACAGGGACAGCCAAGTTCGGCAAAGGCCTGATCAGCCACAGGGGTATTGTTGAGAGCGGGACCATATCAACAGGCGACAGGGTTGAGGCTGAGGTTGACGAGGACAGGAGAAGGGCCACGGCCCTTAACCATACAACGACGCACCTCCTGCATGCGGCGCTTAGGGAGGTGCTGGGCGACCATGTCAAACAGGCAGGGTCCCTTGTCTCATCAGAGAGGCTGCGTTTTGACTTCAGCCACTTTACCCAGGTCTCAAGGGAACAGCTCAAGGAGGTGGAGGCCCTTGTAAACCTCCATATCAGGGGGAACCACCCTGTCACGACTCTGGAGACCTCCAGGGAAGAGGCCATGAAGACAGGGGCCATGGCCATCTTTGAGGAGAGGTACGGCGACAAGGTAAGGCTGGTCAGCGTGGGAGAGGATGTCAGCAAGGAACTCTGCGGCGGGACGCACACGGGAAGGACCGGCGATGTCGGGATCTTCGTGATAGTCAGCGAAGGGGCGGTGGCGGCCAATGTGAGAAGGATAGAGGCCCTTACAGGGAAAGGCGCGGTCGATTATCTCCAGAGACAGGATGACGAACTCAAGGATGCGGCCATTGCACTCAAGACTACGCCTGATCACCTGGGTGAAAGGATTGAACAGCTCTTATCAGATCAGAAACAGAAGGAAAGAGAAATAGAGGCCCTCAAGTCAAAGATAATGCACATGCAGTCAGGGGATATCCTTGAAGGGGCGAGAGATGTGGATGGCGTAAGATTCCTTGTAAAGGAGATCGAGGCTGATTCGCCAAAGGACCTTCGCGATTACAGCGACAGGATAAAGGATAAACTGCGGTCGGGAGTTATTGTCCTCGGGGCAAAAAAAGACGACAAGGTCATGCTGATATGTTCTGTCACGGATGATCTCACGAAAAGGTTCAAGGCGGGGGATATAATAAAAAGGCTGTCTGAGATCGTTGGCGGCAAGGGCGGCGGCAGGCCCGACATGGCCCAGGGGGGTGGAAATAAACCCGAAGAACTTGGCCGTGCACTTGAATCGGTGTTCGCGATTAAATAGGAAACAGCAATCTGAAAACTGAATGACCCTCATCATATAATATGAGAATAAAAAGTCGCTACGCGACAACTAAGGACCTGCTTCGCCTGAATGCAGGGGATTCCAGCCATCCCCGGCAGGTCCGTTAATAAAGAAGATCTGCAATTTGATAATCAACATGCCTTCTGAAAAAAGGGTTTCATGGAATCAATATCCTTGCCCCTGATGCCTTCAAAGCAGTAACCTGATATTATTCATCTTCAGTCATAATATGAGATAGTCCTCCTGCTGTCTGTTCATTAAGCCTATCTTTATGTCGGGTTCGGCGTAATTGCGATATAAATCCATCGATATTATGAACATATTTATAGTATCAAAAAGTATACAGTAATTTATTATTATGCACAGTGCCCTATCTTAATATGAAAACGGCCAGATCTATAACTTACTGCAATATATACTGATATATTGCAGTAAGAGGCTTGGCATTCATCTTGCTTATAAAATTACAACGGTTTGATATTATTATAATGCATACATTAAATATATTATAATTATTATAATTAAGACATTTAGATTGTATCGATGGCCTGTAATAATAATGTGTATCTTTTTATTCATGGTCAATAATTTTGATCAACACGGGGGTGGCATATTGATATGAACGGGAATTGTATGCTTTCGGGGAGTTTATCTTTTTTAACCCTGGCGGATATCTTTCAGATAATCGGCAGGAACAACTACAGCGGCGTGCTTCATGTCAGGAGCAGTTGCGCCCCGCGGACAGGAATAATCTATTTTGATAAAGGGGATCCTGTTAACGCACGTTATGGCAACATGACGGGAACCAGGGCGATATATATGCTGTTCGGGTGGACTGAGGGCACATATGATTTTCAGGAACAGGAGGTCTCCCACATAGATCATCTGATCAGGCAGGGCAGGATGAAGATTGTCCTTGATGCCCTGCGCATGCGTGATGATGGAGAGATCGATAAATCCGGACCTCTTTCTTCGATTCATGGAGAGATTGAACAGGAAGGCGAGATTGAACATAATGTGGAATTACCTGTTATCAAAGGCCCTCTGGTGGATTATCTGTATGTTATCAAGGAGGAATCTTACAGGGACAGGACCATTATTGTTGAAGAGGGCACTCACGGCAAATGGATCTGGACAATATACGAAGGCAATGTAAAAATAACCAGGAGGACGGCAACCGGCAATATGGTTCTGGCAAGGCTTGGCGAGGGTTGTTTTATAGGGACAATAAGGGCCTTGTTGTTCGGCGAATATGAACGGAATGCCACAGTAACCTCTGAAGGAGATGTCCGATTGTGTCTGCTTGACGATGAGCCGCTCCATCATGAATATGCATCACTGTCCATGGATTTCAGAAGCATTCTATTAAGCCTTGATCACCAGTTAAGATCTATCAATGATATGACTGTCCGGCTATCTGCTGAGAATAACTTAAATGCCTCTCCAAAGGATAAGAGGATGTGTATCAATAAATTTCAACCTCAGAATGACCTTTATTTAATCAGAAGGGGAGAGGCAGATATCATCGAGAAGAGACCCGATGGAGATTTCCCCATCTTTTCCATGAAAAAAGATGATGTCTTCGGGAATATTCCTTTTATGGATTTCGGATATGAACCGAGGTCTGCCTCGGTTATGGTTTCAAAAGATTTTGATGCGGTAAGACTTGATACCGGCGTCATCATGGAGGAATACAAAAATCTTTCATGCACATTCAGAAATCTGATTTCCAACTTATGCACCAACCTGTTTATGACAACAAGGCTTTATGGATTTTATTGCCAGAACTAGCCAAAAAACAATGAACAGCTTTCAGTCATCAGCATTCAATTGTCAGCCTAATTGAAGGCATTTAAATTTTTAGCTCATCGCTGAAAGCTGCCCTCGATTTGACATAAACTCGTCGATATGTCTAAATGGCGAAGGGCCCGCGGAGATCTCGTGGTTTAGCCAATATCAACCAGAAGGTAAAACGTCCGTTGTTAATGATAAACCAACATAGGGCACTCTCGGCTCAGATATTTACTGATTTGGTTGCATCTCATTGCCGTTTTTAAAACATGACCTTGAAAATTAATCCTTTGAAAAAATGAATAAGTTTTTTATAATAAAAAATAACATCTCTCTCAATCGAGGCAATATATGAATGAAGTGGATCGTATAAAATCATTGGCCAGGGAGGCGGATCTTTATCGCAAACAAGGTCTTTTTGAGCAGGCAAGGACGAAATATATCGAGGCCCTTAACCTGATACAAAAAAGCGAGGCGCTTAAAAACCAGGTATCTTCGATCGAATCGCTGAAAAAAAGAATCAAATCAGTAGAAGAGACCATAGATGAGGTTGAAAAGGCAACAGAGACCCCTGAACTGTCGGAAGATATGCAGAATCTTATCAGTAATCTTTTTTCATATTCCCGGAATAAAAGTCTTGCAGCCATCGAGGGGGCAATCGCCCTTGCAAAATTCGGACAATATGAAAAGGCCTTTATGGAATTTGAAAGGCTTATCAAAGACAGGGTCTTTCCGATAATGGCGGCTGAGAATATGCTCAGGTGTCAGATGATTTTTATTTCACCGGAGAGGGCGGTTGAGCAATTTAAAAAATGGGCCTCGACCCGGATTTTCACAAAAAAAGAATTAATATCCCTGAAGGAATTCATGGAGGCCTTATCGAAAAAGGAAGGTGTAAAACTTGTCCTCCCTGAGATATCGGCAATGTTGCATGAAGAAAATAAAAAAGATATAAATAAGGAACAGATCATCAGCATATCCTCCATAAGTATCCGCGTGAAGAGCGGATCTAAAAAGGATCTCGACCTTGACCTTGATATTACCTTCCAGACAGGCAATATACTAAGCTTCATCGTAAAGGCCGATAAAAAAGAGCTGATTGATTTTCTAAAGACTGGAGTAAAGATCCCTGCTATACAGTGTTACTCTCCCATATCAGTTTTTCCGGCAAGTGGGGTTATTACGGATAAAAAACAGATACCCAGCGGCCCCAGGAAAGGTGATTACACCTTTGACCTGACCCTGGAAAAGGCCTAGACCTTGATTTTTTTAATTAATAAGTCATACGGATAAAGGAATGACAAGATGGCCGTGATTAATGCTAAAGAAAAAATCATTGAATGCAAGATAGTATATTATGGCCCGGGCAGGGGAGGAAAGACAACCAACCTGGAATATATCTACAAGACCGGGAAAAAATATGTTACCAGTGATATTGTATCGATAAATACCAAGGGAGACAGGACATTGTTTTTCGACTTCCTCCCCATAGGGCTGGGAAAGATCAAAGGGTATGATGTAAAGGTCCAGCTCTATACCGTCCCGGGACAGGCTAAATATAACTCTACAAGAAAGATGGTCCTGAAAAATGTGGATGGGATAGTCTTTGTTGCAGACTCGATGGATATCCAGAGGAAGGAAAACTTCCTGTCTTTAAAAGACCTTCAGGAAAACCTTAAGGAACAAAACATAAGCATATTCAAGATTCCGTTGATCATTCAATACAATAAAAGGGATTTAGGCGAACAGGGCATCCCGATTATGCCTGTTGAACTCATGGAGAAAGATCTTAACAGCAAGCTCAAATGCCCTTCGCTTGAGGCAAGCGCACTGAAGGGACCCGGTGTGGCCGAGACCTTAAAAAAATGTATTTCACTTACGCTAAAATCAATTCATCAGGAATTATCACAATAATGGGAAGAGGTCGCGATGACTGATAACATAGTGTTTTCGGGGAACCTGCGTTTTGTGTCGCTCGCTGATGTATTCCAGTTGCTTGGCGGGAACAGTTGCACGGGGATCCTTACATTGCAGAGCCGGTATTCGCCACACTCAGGCATTATCTATTTTAAGGGCGGAAACCCTGTAAATGCATCCTATGGCCCATTGAAGGGTATAAAGGCAATACATGACCTGTTCGGATGGACCGACGGCAAATATGAATTTTCTGAAGAAGAAATACCCTCTGTTGATAATCCTATAAAACAGGGGAGGATGGAGATCGTCCTGGATGCCCTGAGGATGCTGGATGACGGAGATATTGCCAGGGTCGGCCCGTCTGTTATCACCCGGAAGGATAGTAAATCCGCCGCTGTTGATACATCGAAAAAAGGTCCCCATCATGTTATTAAAGGCCCATTGCTGGATTATCTCTATGTAATAAGGGAAGAAACCTATACAGATGGCTCTACGATCGTAAAAGAGGGCAAGTACGGCAAATGGCTATGGGTGGTCTATGAAGGAACGGTAAAGGTAACCAAAGATACTGGAAATGGACCTTTAATACTTGCCAGGCTTGGCGAAGGCTGTTTTATAGGCACAATGAGGGCATTGCTGTTCGGCGAATATGAACGCAGCGCCTCGGTAATAGCAGAAGGCGACGTCAGATTATGCATATTGGACGTGGAGCCGCTCTACAACGAATACTCCATGTTGTCGGAAAATTTTAAGAAGCTCCTTCTAAGTGTTGATAACAGGTTAAGGATACTGAATGAAAAGGCCCTCAAGCTGCATACGGATAAGAAGGATCCCGGCGGATTATCAAAGGACAAGGTTAGTGAGGAGAGATACCAGTCGGAAACCGGGATCTATATAATAAAAAATGGGTCTGCCGATATAGTAGGCAAGGGTCCGACGGGAAATTTTAACCTCTTATCATTGCAGAAAGACGATGTCTTCGGAAAGATACCCTTCCTGGATTTTGGTCATGAACCGGGATCAGCATCAGTCATGGTATCAAATTCCATCAAGGCGGATACACTTGATGCCGGGGCGCTTCAGGAAGAATATGACAATCTCTCGCACACATTTAAAAATTTTATTTTTAACACGGGCACCAACATCTCCATGACAACAAAACTTGTTTATCATTTACTCCATGCAGTATCCTAACCGGACAACCCCAAAAATCAGGTTAACAGACAATGAAACAGATGATCCTCGGCACTGCCGGACATATTGATCACGGGAAGACATCCCTTATAAAGGCCCTTACGAATATAGACACCGACCGTCTCAAGGAAGAAAAGGAGAGGGGCATAACAATCGAACTCGGTTTTGCCTATCTTGAGCTGCCGGGCGGTCAGATACTGGGCATTGTGGATGTGCCGGGCCATGAAAAATTTGTAAAAAATATGGTGGCCGGTGCAACAGGCATCGACATCGTAGCAATGGTTATCGCTGCGGATGAGGGGGTTATGCCTCAGACAAGGGAACACCTTGAGATATGCAAGCTCCTGGACATCAAAAACGGCCTTGTTGTCCTGACCAAGATAGACATGGTGGAAGATGAATGGCTCGGGCTGGTGAAGGAAGACCTGGCAGGGTTTTTATCAGGGACATTTCTTGAGGAGGCCCCGGTTATTGAGGTCTCATCAATCACCGGACAGGGCATGGATACGCTCCTGAAGGCAATTGACGACCTGGTAAAGAAGATCCCTGAAAGAGATATGGGTAATTTTTTTCGTCTTCCCATAGACCGTGTCTTTACCATGAAGGGCTTCGGCACTGTAGTTACCGGGACTACTATCTCCGGAGGCATCAACACCGGCGATGAGGTAACGATTTATCCCCAGGGTATAACATCAAAGATCAGGGGCATCCAGGTGCACAACAGGGAAACCGTGCATGTCAAGTCAGGCCAGAGGACGGCCATCAATCTCCAGGGGCTGGAAAAGGCGCAGATAGAGAGAGGAAACATCCTTGCCGCAAAGGATTCGCTCAGGACGACCCATATGGCGGATGTCCGGGTTGAGCTTTTATCAAGCGCACCGAGGAAGGTCAAAAACAGGGCGAAGTGCCGGTTCCATTCAGGGACATCGGAGATCATCAGCTCTATAATCCTTCTTGACAGGGAGGAACTGAATCAGGGGGATTCATGTTTCGCACAGCTCCGGCTCTCTCAGCCGACTGCGGTGCTCATGGATGATCGTTTTATCTTAAGGAGTTATTCTCCTGTCAGGACGATAGGCGGCGGCAGGATACTTAATGCCCTGCCGGAAAAGAAAAAAAGGTTTTCAAAGGAGGCGCTCCTGGAACTGGAGATATTGAATTCCGGCGATCTTAAGAAAAAGGCCGAAGAGTTCGTGCGCATGGGAAAATTTGAGGGGAGGGAATATGGCGAGCTGAGGTTCCTCGTTAATATCGGCGAAAAAAGGCTTGATGAGACCTTGAAGATCCTGTCCGCTCAAAAGAAGATCATCCAGTATAATAAGGAGAACAGGGCCTTTATACACGATGAATACCTCAGGAAATCAATAGATGAGATTACTGCCATTCTTACTGAATACCATAAGACCTTTCCTTTAAAGGCGGGCATCTTAAAGGAGGAACTTCGTTCGAGGAGTTTCGGCTCAGCCAACCAGAGGCTTTTTAATTATATCGTGACCGGGCTTATGCATGATGAGGTCATTGTCCAGGACAAGGAACTGCTCCGGCTGAAGGAACACAGGGTCACCTTTGCGGAGGACCAGGAAAAGATACGCCGTGAGATAGAGGATATCTACATCAAGGGCGGCATTCAGCCCCCCTATTTCAAGGAATTGAAGGAGAGATTTCTCGGGACAATGGTGACGGAGATCCTGGAGGTCATGGTAAAAGACGGGATGTTGATCAAGGTCAAGGAAGATCTGTATTTCCATCGCAGCGCACTGGAAGACCTTGAAACAAAATTGGCCGCCTTTCTCAGGGAGAACGCGGAGATCACTATGCCTCAATTCAAGGATATGACCGGGGCTTCCCGCAAATATACAATCCCCATAATGGAATATTTTGACCGCACGCAGGTAACGGTCAGGGTAGGCGACAACAGGGTCTTGAGGAAAAGATAATGAAAGACATATACTCAACCATGCTTGATTGCATCAGGACAGAGACTGCGTCTGTCCTCGCAACGATTATAAATCAGACAACGGCCGGCCCGAGGGGGGCCGGCGCCAAACTGCTGATCATGAAAGACGGGGCCCTGGCCGGGTCAATAGGCGGAGGTCTCTTGGAAAAGGCCGTGATTGAGGCAGCTTCAGGCGTATTTTCCTCAGGCGTCCCAGTACGTTTCAGAAGCAGCCCGGAGATGTCATGCGGAGGAGATGTTGAACTGTTCCTGGAGCCTGTCCGGCCTGGTGATATCACCTTCCGCATGATCTTGGATGAGATCGCTGATGCCATGAGAACAGGGGGTTCAGGGTTCCTGGCAACAGTTATGGATCCGCATCTCTGGCAGGGCGACCGTAGTCCCAGGGCCTTTTACAAATTTTCAGGCGGACGGACAGGCGAGCTTCCCGGGATAGAGGAAAAGATTATAATGGATGGAATCGCCGGTTTCCCGGGGAAAAACATCCCTGATGTCATAGTCTGCCGTGACATGGCTGGGAATGAGGTCAGCATCCTGATCGAGCCCGTCATCTCAGGCCCGGTCCTGTATATCTTCGGCGCCGGACATGTCTCATCTCAGGCGGCGCCCCTTGCCCGCAGGGTGGGGTTTAAGGTAATCGTCATAGATGACCGTCCGGGGTTCTGTGACCCGGCCAATTTCCCTGATGCGGATGAGATCTGCAATCTCGCCTATGATGATGTAATGGAGCGATTCCAGGTCAACGGATCATCCTACATCGTAATAGTAACCCACAGCCATTCCTTTGATCAGATGGTATTGGGGCAGGCCCTGCGGACCGATGCCGGGTACATCGGCATGATAGGAAGCAGGCGCAAGATCTCAACAATCTATGGCAGGCTGCTTGAAGAAGGTTTTACAAGGAAAGATCTTGATCGCGTACATTCCCCCATAGGCATTGAGATAGGCGCCGAGACGCCGGAGGAGATAGCCTTAAGCATTGTCGCCGAACTGGTGAAGGTCAGGAGGACAAAGGAGAAGATCGAACATGAAAGCTGAGATACTGGCAGTAGGGACAGAACTCCTGATGGGGCAGATTGCCAATACCAACGCCCAGTATATATCCGCAAGACTCCCGGATGTGGGTGCAGGCGTCTATTATCACAGCGTGGTCGGCGATAATCCGGAGAGATTGAAGAACTCCTTAAGCCTTGCCCTTTCCCGTTCCGATCTCATAATCATGACCGGAGGGCTCGGCCCCACAAAGGACGACCTGACCAAGGAGACGGTTGCCGCGGCAATGAACCGCAGGCTTGTCCTGGATCAGGACAGCCTTGACAGGATCAGGTCATTCTTTGCCGGCCTGAAAAGGCCCATGACCGACAATAATATTAAACAGGCATATCTGCCGGAGAGATCCGTCATAATCAGGAATAATAACGGCACCGCGCCAGGCTGTATCATTGAAGAACAAAATAAGATCGTCATGATGCTTCCCGGTCCTCCATCCGAGATGAAACAGATGTTTGAAGAGACGGTTATCCCATACCTGGAGGAGAAATCAGGTCACAGGATTGTCTCAAGATTCCTGAGGGTCTTCGGGATAGGCGAGTCTGCCCTGGAAGACGCGATCAAGGGGCTCATTGAGAACCAGACAAACCCGACAATAGCCACCTATGCAAAGGAAGGAGAGACTACCGTCAGGATAACCGCAAAATATCCCAGGGATGAAACCGGCGAGGATATTATCGCCCCTGTTGAAGAAGAGATAAAAAGGATCCTCGGAATCAAGGTGTACAGCTCTGATAACAGGGGCATGGAAGAGGTGACCGCAGGTCTCCTGCTTGAATCGAACACGACTATTGCCATTGCCGAGTCATGCACAGGAGGGCTTATTTCCGCCAGACTGACTGAAATCCCCGGGATCTCCAGGGTATTCAACCGCGGCATTATTTCATACAGCAATCAATCAAAGGTGGAGGCCCTCAATGTAAGGCAGGAGACACTTGACCGGTTCGGCGCGGTCAGCAGGGAAACGGCAATGGAAATGGCCGTCGGGGTCCGGGGCATATCCGGGACTGATCTCGGCCTTTCAGTCACCGGCATAGCAGGACCTGACGGAGGCACCCCGGAAAAGCCGGTCGGGCTGGTCTACATAGCCCTGGCCCACAGGGATGACGTGCAGTGCGGGGAGTTCAGGTTATGGGGAAGCAGGAGCAGGATCAGAAATGTCACATCGCTTTATGCCTTTGACATGATAAGGAGGAAATTAATTGAAGAGGCAAAAGAACCTTCCCGGGATTAATCCATACTTAGTGTCCATTTAAAAAATTTGAGAGGTATCCTATTTCTCCGCCTGGGCCAATTTTTTCTTGCATTTTTCTATATATTCCAGGGCCTCATGATATTGTCCGGTATCGGGATAATTCTCAATAATATATTTAAACCTGTCCATGGCGGACTGATACTTATTCATTTTATAGTAGAAATGCCCCACATATAATTCATATTCGGACATATCGCTGATACATTGCCTGATCTTTTCCCTTGCCTTATCGGCATAAGTATCATTCGGGAATTTTTTTACAAGTTTTTCGAATTCATCCTTTGCCTCGGATATGTATTTCTGTTCCCTGTCGAGGGTTCTTATCTGGAGAAAATGGCACATCCCCTGTTGATATATTACATAGGGTGTCTTCTTATCTTTCGGATGAAGCCGCTCAAATTCAGCATAGTTATCAAGGGCCGAGTCGTACTCTTCCCTTTGAAAGAGGGAATCAGCCAGCTTTAATTCGGCTATAATTGCCTCTTTACTATAGGGGTATCTATCCTTGATGGCCTGCAATAATTTTGTTGCTGACTTGAATTCCGCAGCATCAAGTTTCGCCTGCCCATCAGCCAGAAGATCCGCAGGAGTCCTGTCATAAATGTCTTTCTTGGCCTTGCTGGAGGCACATCCGGCGTATATGGAGGGAAACGCCGTCAAGATCACTGCGATCACGATATATCTTATTATTGTATTTAACCTGATCATTTTTTCCCTGTAACGCTAGACCTGTGGCCAAGGCCACCCGGTCATAGATCCTGATACGTGACATGAGTCCTCTCAGGATATTTTTTATCATGACTATAAAGGTTCTAACGACCTATAAAAG
>Ga0153915_10000658_pt1 | contig 31816 bp, 19 predicted proteins | sample Opewatmetagenome_2_FD_107003 | JGI IMG/M metagenome (GOLD analysis project Ga0153915, IMG submission 107003) | Freshwater wetland microbial communities from Ohio, USA - Open water 3 Core 3 Depth 3 metaG | ecosystem: Environmental > Aquatic > Freshwater > Wetlands | place: USA: Ohio, Lake Erie... | reverse complement strand
TCAAACGGGGATATGCGTATGAAGCCGATCACATGATGGGAAGGCCAACTATCAACATAGGCACGATCAAAGGTGGTATCAGGATCAATGTTGTTCCAGACCAGTGCGAGGCTCTGGTGGATATGCGCCTTGTCAAGGGACAGGAGCCAGACTCCGTGCTCGGGGAGATGAGGGACCGACTCGATTCTGCGGGCCTCTCGGAGCGCGTGAGCGTCGAATACGTATTCGGCAAGCCTCCCGTAAAGACGCCTCCTGACTCGGAGATAGTCGCCGTCGCAGTTCAAGCTGTTCGAAAGATGACAGGCAAGACACTGAAGCTCCGCGCAGCCACTTTTGGAACGGACTGTTCGGTTCTTCAACCTAAGGTGGGCATAATCAGTGTGATTTGCGGACCTGGGTCTATTGAACAGGCTCACCAGCCGGACGAGTACATCTCGGTGAGTCAGCTACTCAAATCCGTCGATGTCTATCTCGCAATCGCTCGTCATTTCGGCACGTAGTGACTCCGTTTGACATATTGTGACTCCGGTACGTTTCATCGCGCTTCTGTACTTGGCGTGTCCGACCGACCACGCTCGCAGAAACATTAAAGTTGGCGTTGTACAGCATCGGCTTCGATAAGGCTCTAGGCTCAGGGGCAGGTCTTCATGCAGGTAACTGATATTCTAGCCATCATTCAGAATCCTTTGGTGATTCTTGTCCTTGCTGTCGTCATTGTGTTGATTGCGGGAGGCGTCAGGCAAAGAAGGAAACCTGGTGGGCGTGCCAAGGCACCCCTCATGAAGCATGTCTATCGGATGATGACTGAGATTGACAAAGGCAAACCTGTCTCAGTTCCTCCGACGAAATCTCGCCAAGAAGTAATCACTCAGCTGTTCGAGAGCAAGATGAAGACTGTAGGACTGGAGCCATCGCATGATTCCGGCTACGTGCCCGTAGTGGTCACGCCGTTTGCTCAGTTTCTCCGCGATCACGGTGTCGCCGAGGATATGACAAGCGCTATCCTGTCAGGCGTGAAGGAGGCACGAAGCGAAAGTGAAGTTCAGGAGATCGTGCGCGCCGCAGCTGAGAGCCCTCAGGTAGGCCTGAAAGGTGCTGACCTCACAAAGGCCGAGGAGATTGCCACTCTTGAGTGGAAGCGGATGAGAACTGCCGGCCGTTAGAGGAGAACACGTGATGACAGACCTCCTTCATATGCGAAATAACTACCTTCGGGAGTTCGATGCGAGGATAGTGAAATCCCTGGAATCTGCAGTTATCCTCGACCGTACTGCATTCTATCCTGAGGGTGGGGGACAGGTGGGGGACCGCGGCGCACTGAGTGACGGAAACACGACTATTCAGGTATCTGACACAAGGAAAGTGGACGACGAAGTCCATCACATTGTAGTGGGGAGCATTCCTAACGGCTTCGGGCCCCAAGTCCATGGGGTACTGGACTGGACATGGCGGTACCAGTGTATGCGTTTTCACACAGCACAGCACGTGCTTTCACGATATCTCCAGCTAAACCTCGGACTGGAAACTGTCGGAAACATGGTCAAACCTGGCGAGAGCAGAGCTGACTACCGTCCGATAGATCACTTTACAGATGAGATGAAGCGTTCTGTCGAGGTCGGTGTCAATGCCATTCTCGCAAGAAATATGAAAGTCGAGATTCGCTTCATGCCTCGTCAAGAGGCAATGCTTTTCCTGAAGCAAGCAGGATATCAGATGAGGTATATGGAGATGGTGCCCGAGTCTGTCACAGAGTTTCGTGTACTGATCATAGGTGACTTTGACGCCTCCTCATGCGCGGGAACACATGTGGCGAACACACAAGAAGTCGGTATGATCCAAATCGGAAAGAACAAGAACATGGGTGCAGGAAAGCAGAGAATCTACTTTTCGCTCATTGACCGCTGAAAGTAGGGGGTGACCAAAGGTTTTATCCCAGCAAGCGGTCGTGGATGCACGGTGTGAGCTAGATGAAGGCACTCGTCCTCACTGCGGGAACAGGCAACCGTCTAAGGCCTCTTACTGCGAATCGGTCTAAGTCTATGCTGATGATTGCCGGAAAGCCGGTCCTGCAATACATAGTAGACAGCCTGAAGGACAATGGCGTCAGGGACATAGTCTTGGTCGTAGGTCACGGAAAAGAAGAGCTGATGAGTCATTTTCAGCAGGGTGGCGACCAGAACATCAGCATAAGGTATGTTCATCAATTGAGGCAGGAGGGTACAGAAAACGCAATCCTGTGTGCGAAGGAGGAGCTGGCCGATGAAGAAGAGTTCTTGCTGGTGTACGGAGACGTTCTCGTGGAGCCGGAAATGGTATCTCGTACGCTTGACAATCACCGCAATGCTGACGCTTATGCCACTATGTTGGTCACACTTGTGTCAAACCCTGAGCAGTATGGCACAGTCAGGATTGGCCGGGACGGCGTGGTTGAGCGTCTCGTGGAAAAGGGCGGTCCAGACCGCTATCTGAGCAACTATGCCGTGGCCGGGGTATCTGTCTTCAACCGTGGGATTTTTCCGCTGCTTGAGAAGCACAAGACGCTAGAAGGCACAATCGAAGGCATGATCACGTCCAAGAAGAAGGTGAACGCGGCTGTCTGGGAGAAAGAATGGGCTGAGTTCACTTGGCCTTGGGATATACTGAAAGCCAATAGGATTGTAATGGACAGAAAACTCAGGGGCTATGGCACATTCATAGCTGAGTCAGCGGAGATACACAAAAACGTTGTCCTAGAAGGATCTGTGTTCATCGACGAGGGCAGCATCATCCGACCGGGCACGACGGTGCGGGGGCCTGTCTACATTGGCAAGAGAGTGTACGTGGGCAATAACTCGCTTGTGCGAGACTACGCCAGTCTATGCGATGGAGTCCACCTAGGCTATGCAGTCGAGGTCAGAAACAGCATGGTCTTTGAGAGGGTGAACATAGCAAGAATGACTTTTCTTGCCGATTCAATTGTGGGTGCGGACAGCTGTATCGAGGCCGGGGCACAGCTCTGGAACTGGCGTCCGGGTGGCCAGCCTCTCTACCTTGATGGTCCTGAAACAGTGCGGATACCCCTGAGCAAGTTTGGAGCCATAATCGGAGACAACGTTGTCATCGGAGTCAACACGTCGGTCTTTCCGGCAACACGGATTGGAGAGAACAGCGTCATCTCGGCTGGATGTATCATCGATCAGGACATTCCACCCGACAGTGATGTTAGGGCACAACACAACATCACGATCACTAAACGTTCTGAAACCAAGACGAGCTAGTCTCAGTCCGACGGACCAAGACTTGACTGTCCTACGATTCTGTCATTCACATAAAGGAAGGCTGTGTCTTCCCTGATGACCAGCTTGACACCTGATGAGGAAGGTATCTGGAGACCATGAAATAGGTATCCGCCCACAGACGTTTGTCCACGTTCGTCCTCGACTACCGCAATGTCGTGAATCCTACCTACTCCCCCGTCGGAGGAAATCGAAGGCACGATTCTCAAATCACTGAGTAGGCGATTCAGCTGAATCGTTTCCTGATGAGTCAATCGCTGCCGTATTGATCGATAGCCGTAGTACCTGTCGCGGCCCCTGTGTGTAGTCTGGTCTTTGTACCGTCCTGTTGTGACCCTCTCTGTCGCGAGGTAGACACCCAGTCCCCTGTCTATCACATCCAAGTCCGCGTTAGCCTCAACGGGGCGCGCGGCTTCAGAAATGGGATGGCTGAGTTCGTGGGATAGGAGGCCGAACAGAGCTCCTTCATGCCAAGCTCTCGTCGAGGTATCACATGTGATGGAAACGTGTTTCTGGCGATTGTCCCATCTCACCTCTGCAAAAGACGAGATTCTTGACCATCGCGTTGTGAGGCGGTGGTCCAACAACTCTGGGTAGGCATGGCGAACAAGTCTAGAAACCAGAGCGTCCAAGTCCGGCGAGGTAATCTTTCGATCTATCAACATTCACCTTCCATTTCTTGATTGCAGGAGCTAATAGCACCTTCGGACTCATTGCGGAGGTGGCTGTCCCATGAGCATGTTTAAAAGCCAAGTTCTGGGTCATCCGCCGAGACCCCGTCCGGAATCATTTGGAGAGTGACTCTGTGTCCGTCAGGAAGAAGTGGGGAAAGACCGCCACAAAGACTGAACGGCTTGTTCGTGAAGCCGTCCCAAAGCCCGAAACCATGCAGGAGATTGCTGAGTATCTCAAGAAGGCAAAACACACAACAGTGTACGACATTGCCAACCGCTTTGGTGTCAGGCTGAGCGTTGCGAAGGACCTTCTAAAACAGCGTGAGGCCGATGGCAGCTTGGTTGCATATGTCCGTGATGGCGGCTTTGTTGCCTATAGCGTTCCGGCCGAGCTCGAGAGACGCGCATCAGGGCGGTCTGTGCTCATAGGAGATGCACTTGAAGAAGTTGCAGCATCGACGCCTTCTGAGCGTCTGATGACAGACGAGATGGAGGCTGCTCTTGCCGCAGCGGCAAGTATTACGACGGTTAAGCCGAGCAGGCTTGCAAGACAGAGACGAGAGGCTGGAGAACGAAAGGAGAAGATCCATGACAAGAGGCCTGAGGTTGTCGTCGAACCTCTCGAAGAAGAACGAGAGGAAGAGATCATCCCGCCTATTGGTGAACCAGAGAAGCCTCGGAGAGAACCGTTCATAGAGGAACATGTCGGCAAACGCGAGACTGAGCCTAGTGGGGCTCTAGCGAAGAAACCTGTTGAACTGGAAACGCCTGTCATCACAGCTGAAACTGTTGGTCCGAATGCCGATGTGGTGGAAGAGAGGGTACGGCCCAAGAAGAGGCCTGCGGCTGAGTCTGCCAAGCCAGTCGCCGCAGCGAAGGCCGAAGCAGCTGAGGAAAGACCCAGAGCCCGGAAGAAGGCTGAGTCAACTGGTGCGAAGCCCGGCAAACCTGCTCCGAAAACAGAGGCCAAGGCTGAGAAGCCCCGGCCCAGGAAGAAGACCGAGTCAAGCAGTGAGAAGCCTGCAAAGCCAGCCAAGAAGAAGACCGAGTAGCAGGACACTCTGGAACTGCTCACTGGGTGTCATTCCGTTGCACATCGACTGCAGTGCGACAGGTCCATGACAGGATAACAAAGGGACAGCGAAGAAGAGGAATGGTTCAGTCCTGATTTCGTGTTCGCTGTCGTTGAGAGAATAACAGGCATCTCAGATGAGGGGAAGGTCCGAAGCTCTAGTGCGCGGCTGAGATGTCGGTCATTGGACGTAGGTATATCTCTTACTTGAGTCCAGCAATCTGTCGGTCCAGATCCTCCAGCTGAGAGTCAAGGTCTGCCTCTTTTGTCTTGTACTCGTCCTCTGGGATATAACCTCTCATGTAGTCGAAGCGTAGATCAGTGAGCGACGCTTTCAGACGATCCTTCTGTTGAAGTAGGACGTCAATCTGGTCACTACCCCCTCCTGCTGATGCCGGTGCGGGAGCCGGTGCCGACGTGGGTGCCATTCTAGGCGCAGGAGCCGGCGCTGGAGCTGTTGCCGTCTTGGCTGCTGGAGCTGCTGTCGGAGCCGACTTGGGGGCCGGTGTCGGTGCAGACTTACTTCCGGGAGTCGGTGCTGCCCTTGATGCTGGAGCCGGAGACGGTGTAGGAGCCGGTATGGTGATTGGAGCCACCCCCGGACTAGCTTGGACTTTCTCCATACTCTCCATGTTGCGCCTAAGGTTCTCAATCTGGTCAGCAATCTCAGAGAAACTCTGGTTCATCGCCTGATTGAGCGCAGTCTTCATTCCCGCAAAGTTCTCTGCTAGCTGGTCGGCCAGTTTCTTGGTTTCAGCGACCCTGCTTGCAAAGCTCTCGATTGCCTTGAGCTTCTGGTTCAGTTCTTCCATCTGTCTTTGAATTGCACTAAAATCAAAGGCCATGTGTACTCACCTACGGAACAGCCTCTGTCTTATGCTAAGGCTGGGTTGTCGTTCTTAACCTTTGCCGTCATTAACATCGCTGTCCGGGCGTCGAGAAACTGTGCGCGATTCTCAGGACGCCTTGGTTTCGGCCTTTCCTTCGAGTATGGCTCTTCGGATGATCTGGATGAGGCGGTCTCTATAAGAGATGTCTATAGCGACGAGCTCGTAGGTTGGAATACTAAGAATCTGACCCACTCTCTCCGGCGTCAGCGCTGTCGGCAAGTCCTGCTTGTTGGCGATTCCTATGACCTTCGCCTCAGGCACCTCTTCCTTCACCAATGAAACGAGCTTCTTGCTGCGTAGGACATTTTCCAGTGTGCTGTCGGTCACGATTATGACTACTTGAGCATTCGCTATCATCTTAGCCCAGAGGATGCTAAACCTTGATTGGCCTGCCAAATCCCACAGAACAATGTTGGCATTCTGGACTTCATCTGGCAGCTTCTTAATCGAAACACCGATAGTCGGGTCGTGAACGAGCGGGAGTGTTTCTCCCCGAAGAAGATGAAGCGTTGTGGTCTTGCCAACGCCAGCATATCCCAGTATCGCGACTTTGACCATTGTTACTGCAATCTCATCCACCTTGGCATCAAAGCCGTCTAGGGGCAGATTTGCATCAGCCAGAGGTGCGAAGTCCTTCACAAAAGTCGTCACGAGTTGTCCCATTCTTTCTTCAATCTGGGCTGCGTCGTCGGCCTTGTCTGCCATGAAGATGAACGTGAAGTCTCGTCGTACGGTATAGAATATCCTTGCTGTCGAGAAGCTCATGTACTCCGTCTTGCTCTCAAGATCGACTGAGCCGAGGAAATGAGCAAGGTTCACGAGGAACTCAACCAATGTTTCTCTCGAGTCGCTCTTGGCATACTCCTTTGAATAGACCATATTACTCTGTGGTCCGAGTATGTAGATGCTCCTAATCATTTGCGACCACTCCACGCTTCAGAGAGTAGCTCGAGATGCCTTCTCGCAATGTCGGGTCCTATCTCCTTGGCCGACAGTTTCTTGGCAATGACTGGTAGTATGAACTCTGGCATGAAAGTTTCCATCACCGGATCTGTCAAAAGGGCCCATGTTCCTTCCCCGATTTCGGCCGTGACATGGTCGGATTGCAGCGTCGACAATGCGTTCTGGACGACTTCCTCCGGAAGTTCTGTCTTATCCGCAATCTGCCGTGTAGTCAACGGCTCTTCTCGAAGGCAATTCAGGACCGTGTAGCGAAGGCTCTTTGACAGCACGCGTGAGATCCTTTCTCTATCCTCGAATACCGGTGAATTAGGGTCATCACTAGGTATTGTGGGGTTGTATCCTTTGCTCGGGGGAGGGGGTGTGAAGAACTGCGTCACTTGCTCCAAGTATTTTGCTGCTAGCTGAGGTACCGACTCCTTAGCTTTTGTAATCGCTTTGACAGGTGGTGCCCGGTAGCCGAACAGATCTCTGAGTAGGAACACGGTTTCAGTGGTCTTGCCAATGACCTCGACCTTGACTAGACCTGAGTCCATCAGCGGCTTGATCACTTCGCGCAGGTCTACAGAGTCAGTTTGTACTTGGCCTTTCAGCCAGATTGAGATCTTAGCCGCTTTCTCGACCCCCTCTGACTCCATCTTCTCTAGTAGCAGTGCCGAGGATGGTGTCAAAAAGACCTGTGCATACTTCTGTTCTTCTCCGATTTCATCTAGCGAACTCTGGCGTTCCAGTATGTGTTCAAGACGGACTGTTTCGGGAGCCTCAATCATGAGCTCCAGTATAAGCCGTCCCATGCCTAGGATTGGTCTTCTGAGAGATTCTAATTGCTCTTCGGGGCCAAGGACGAAGCATACCATCCATCCATGATGGGCTTTGTCAACGAAGGAAGCAACCCTGAAGCTTTCTATCTCTGTATACCTAAGATTCTCCTTGCTTTCCTTCTCGTGTTCATAGAAGATGAGGTTTAGTACTTTTTCATTCAATGTGAACGAAGCCGGATACCTCTTCTCCACTATGAAACCTTGGTAGTCGTCTAGATGAACAACGAAGACCGCTTCTGGCATGTCCTGCTCCGGACTTGGATTCACAGTCTCCACATAAATGTTTGACTGCGACGTTCCTTAACGATGAATGTGAAACCTCTAGGGTCACTCAAGGGTTCTTTGGCGCCGTACATTAGAGCGCTTTGCTGCCTGTTCTTCTATGTGCTCAACACAGAGTATCTGACCCTGATCATCCAGCAGCCAACAGCGATCGCATATCAGCAGTCCACACCTGCTGCAGGTCCCAATTCGATGTTCTGGTCCTCCGAGTGCTCTCCTGTTGTAGCCTGTTCCATGTCTATCGCAATAGGTTCGACCGCACAAATGGCAAGCAACTGTCCCGATTGTGCCACAGATGCAGCATTTTGCCCCTATGTTGCCACTTGCCTGTCGAATGGTCGTACCATCGACAGTATCGCCTTCTTCGGCTTCCAATGCTCGTTCCGATGGCTCGTTTGGAGAGCATCTGGAACATGAGCCAACGCCCTTGTATTGCCCGCACTGCCGACAGTAGGGGTCGAGGGTTTCGCTGTTTCTCTTGGACATTGACGATAACCTAGTCCTTTCACCATGACCGCACTGCGACATAGTTAGCTTGAGTCGAAAGTTCGGTTCACTGGCCGGATGCTTGTGCCCAGAAAGGATGAAAAGCCTTACCACATACCCCGAAAGCCGGGGGCCGCAATGGACCAAGACCATAGGCAGTTGATTGTTCCAGTCACTGGCACAAGCAGTGTGCGCTTGCCAGACGGCAGGCCTGCGGAGCAGGCGGTCCCTGAAGAGTATGTGTATGCGGATTTCACATTCAGGTCGATTGGAGCACGCAATGGCAGGGATCTCGAGTTCCTTCTCAAGGTCTACTTGCCTGTGCTAGTTGTGCCTTCCCCCAATGCTGGCCGGTGTTTTCTCCTGGACTTACTGGGATTCGCTTCGACCTCAGTCAGAGTCCTTCGAGATCCCAATCTCGAAGGCATCCTGAGAAAGGCCGAGGCAGTTACGACAGACGCCCAGCTTCAGGAGTGTTTGGACGAGGCGCTGGTGGCAGCCAAGAGCATCGCTAATGCAGAGTCGGTAGCGCTTCGTGGTGCTCTGTCGGAACCTACAGCGGGAGGAGTTTCGCAGCTGCTAGGTTGGCCTCTCAGGAAGGGACCTGAGGCCTATGCACTTGTTCTGTCTCCGGTGGTTCAGTCTTCTGCGTCTGATGAGGCTTCCGTAGCTGTCAGAACTGCTGCAAGTTCGCTCCGGACAGCAGAAACGCAGGTTCCAGAGCTAATTGAAGGCTTGAGAGCAAAAACGCGCCAAATCATCGCAGTACGTGAGAAGGAGGCTTCAGAGGTAGTAACAAGGCTGGACTTGAGGGTCGACACCCTTCAAAAGGAAGTCTCTAGTCTTCAGTCCCGGCTCAAGCAGACAACGACTTCAAGGCCCAACAAGAGCAGCACCAAAGAGGCAGAGCTACTAGAGCTCTTGAGAGCTCGTGAGACTGCCCTGAAGAGAGACCTTGAGAGGAAACACAAGACGGTAGCCGAGGGTCAGGCCTCATCGAGGCGCCTGCTGCTCAAGATGGAATCGATGGAATCAGAAATGAACACCGCCAATCGAACAGTGTCTGATTGCCGCACGAGTCTAGAGCGTCTAGAAGTTGCTGCACAAGGTCTCGACCTCTCAGGACTTAGGGCTGTTCTTCTCATTCCTCTGGTCTTGGCTGGCTTCTCAAAGAAGGGGCGACTGGACATCGCAGTCTATCCTCCGTCGCGCTTGCTGATTGACCGTCAAAAGATTGGCCTGCGAAGGGAGTATGTCGATTCGATGTCGGAAGCCTCCCGAGAGATTGTACAGATCTCTGACTGGTGCGAAGAGCGAGCAAACAGTGAGGTCGCTTTCAGGAAGACGATCAGGGATGCATCTCAGATGTACAACCTGCTCATGCTCAAGAACACTAGACAGATGATCAGAGAAGGAGCTAGAATGCTTCTTGCAGACGGCTTGATCAAAGAGTCCGCTCTGCAAGACCTGGATTCTATGCTTTCAGGCTTCTCTGAGCAAGTCCTGACAACGACTGCTGCTGCACCTCTTAGCAGCTCCCTGGTTTCAGGGAGAACAGCCGAGTGCCGGGTTGAGTTTCGAATCCACAATGACTCAGGTGCGCCTGTTGGTCGTGCCGTTCTTGAACTGGATGGGGTCAGTAGTGGGTCCGATAAGAATGGAGTAGTTAGTCTGTCTTTGCAAACGGGTTTGCACAGAGGACGTGTCAGCGCACCCGGTCATAGGGATGAGCCAATCGAGTTTCATCTCGCGGATAACGCTGACACTGTCATTCCAGTCCTATTGACCCAAATGTCTCGCGAAGAGCAGCTCGGGGATTCACTAGACAAGCTTGTCGAGCGAGCAAGGCGGATAGACATGATTCGAGATCGGCTTTGGGATGCATTTCAGACTCATGGCGACACACTCTTGAATATCCCTGCATATCGAAGTGCTCTGGTAGAACTGTTGTCGAACTTAGGTTATGAATCCGAAGCTTGGATTGTCGAGGCCACAAAGAAGAAGGGAATGGTCAAACGTCTTCTGAAGCGCGATGACAGGAGTGAGGCTCTCAGGAGGGATGTTCTCAGAATTGCCGAGGAGTCCAAGCAATCTGGAGGCATCATGCTCTTCTCAACACTGATGGTTCAACTGGACGACCTCGGCTGGACCACGAACGCAGACGAGATTGAGTCAGCCATCAAGGAAATGTCCCGGGAAGGTCTCATTGAGGGCATGATCAACCTGAAGGGAGGGGCAAGGCTAGTCAAGTTTGTGCCCGTTTCCCTGACAGACGACCCGGAGCAAATACTAGGTCTTGCGGCCCGGAAGGAGGGACGGCTGACGATAGAGGAAGCGGTCGTGGGCCTAGGTTGGACTGAAGAGAGAGTCCAGAATGCTCTGGACCTTCTCGTCAATGGCGGCGTCGCTAAAGTCCAGCGAAGCTACTCCCAGAGCACTCAATACTGGTTCCCAGGTCTGAGGAGTAGAAAGGCATAAGACTGTCATGGACCCGGCGACTAGCCAGCGCTCGCCAGAAAGGAGTCTGGGAAGATGAACTCGTTCTCACATATGATGTTCGGTTTCGGTCTGTTTGTGGCTCTGTACTCCCTGGTCTATGCAGCCAGTGTGTGGCTGTCGGACATAGGTCGTCTCTCTGCCTTGTTGTTCTACTACCTCGCCGGCGGAGTCTTGCTCACAGTTGTTGTGGTGCCGGTGCTTTTCCACAAGGCGCCTAACAAGGATATGTCAGATCGCACTACCAGTAACAAGGCATCGGCGGGCGCCTTGACCTTCATCGTGTTTTGTCTGGGAACGCTCGCTGGTAGCGTGGTCTATCACCTGATCAGCGGAGTGCCAATCATCGGCAACCTGTCCATCTTCATTGGCGCATTCATAATGATGTCAGGAACGCTGATGCCCGATTGGGACATACCTCTGTTGGGGATTGAACGTCACCGGAACGTGATATTCCACTCTGCAATCTTGCCTATGCTAATTGTCTTGATGACCCTAGTCAACGTGTTCTTGGCGATAACATCAACGACCTCTCTCAGAATAGGAGCGGCAACCGAATACTACATCACTGCGCTTTTCCTACTAGGGTATGCGGCACACCTGTATCTTGATGTCTTCCCGAGTGACGCAAGTCCATTAGAGATTCTCTGGATCTCAGCGGATCCGGGGCACAAAGCTCCAACTGGCCTGAAGCCCTTTGGGCCCATCAAGGTAGGGAAAGGTCAAGCACGGATGTGGTTGGTAAGCAATGCCACCTTGTTGCTGATGATAGCTACAGCCCTGTTCGCGTTGTATTTCTACAATATACTCCTGCCGCCCTCGCCCTAGAGCCAGTCCTCGTCGCCCCGGTCCTCTTCCTCTGCGTCTTCATTCTCCTCGAAGAGGTCCTCGTCCACATCCTCATCAAGCTCCTCATCGGGCTCTTCTACCTCTTCTTCCTCCTCCTCTTCTTCTTCTGCTGCTGGCGCTGGCGTCGTTGCCCCGCTTGGGGCCTCTTCCTCCTCTTCCTCATCCTCGAAAAGGAAGGTTTCCGGTTCCGGCTCCTCTTCTACGGGCTCTTCCTTCTTTCCCTTCTTCGTCTTGTGAACAGCAAGACAGATGTTTTCTTCTGGGTCGAGGTATTCACACTCAGGACAACACTCACCCTTGTGATTGCAGGAGTAGTAGGCTCCACACTTCTTGCAGCACTTGAGCTCTTGAGTCACCGTGTGCACCCGTACTGGTTATGAATGCCCTTTGGTTACCTAACAGATTCCAAATAAGGTATTCTGAAGTTCAAACTCCCTTTTGTGATTGTACGGATAAAGTCCTTCGTATCCAGTCAAAGTTAAATGACAAGGTCTGTCTTTCCGTCAAGAGCTGGTACGATTGAGCGAGCTGGAACTAGACATCCGCAAGTTGGTCCTCGATAACGCCATCAAATACAACGGGGTTCCAAGCGCCAAGTCAGTCATGAGTGCGCTTCTTGGTATCCGAGCAGATCTGAGGTCCCGTGCCCGTGAGGTGAAGGAGATCACCGACCGAATGGTGGCAGAAGTTGGTGGATTGTCTTTGGATGAGCAACGGGCGGAACTTGCTAGGATTGCGCCAGATCTACTTGGACCGGCCGCAGAGCGGAAGATTGAGCCCAAGGGTCTGCCTGACCTGCCAAACGTTCAAGCTTGGCCAAAGGTCGTGATGCGACTTGCTCCTTTCCCCTCTGGACCGCTCCATGTGGGGAATTCTCGTATGGTGATTCTGAATGACTACTACGTGCGCAGATATGCCGGCGAGCTGATTCTCGTCTTTGATGATACGATAGGCTCTGAAGATAAAGTGCTGGAGCCTGATGCCTACGACCTAATACCTCAAGGTCTTGATTATCTGGGTGTCAAGTGTGATCGGACCATTTACAAATCCGACAGACTAGAGTTGTTTTACAAGTATGCGAGGGACTTGATTCAGAAGTCCTTGGCGTACGTTTGCACATGCAACGCTGAGACTTGGAGGAAGGAGAACAAGGCGAAAGGCATACCCTGTGCATGCCGCAACACTAGCCCCGAGGAGAACATCCGCCGCTGGGAAAAGATGCTAGACGGCACGTATTCCGCTAAAGCTGCAGCAGTTCGGCTCAAGACAGGAATGGATCTTCCTGACCCCGCACTCCGAGATCACGTCATTCTTAGAGTTTCTGAGACCGAACATCCGAGGGTTGGTTCTCGCTACAGAGTCTGGCCTCTCCTTGAGTTTTCATGGGGAATAGACGACCATGAGCTTGGTATCTCTCACATCATCAGAGGAAAAGACCTCGTGAAAGAGGGAAAGATCGAAGAGTTAGTGTGGAACATGTATAGTTGGAAGCATCCTGAGCTCATCTACTACGGTCGGCTGAAGTTCGAGGACGCGACGTTGAGCAAGAGCAAGTCTCGAAGAGAGGTGAAAATCGGGACTTATAGCGGCTGGGACGATCCACGTACTTGGAGCATGCAATCATTGGCGAAACGTGGGATCGACCCAAATGCACTCAAGAAGGTCATGCTTGACTTGGGTCTCAGTCTGGCGGATATCTCGATATCCATGAAGGCCGTCTACTCTGAGAACAGGAAGCTGAAGGACACCGAAGCTCCGCGTCTGTTCTTTGTCGAGTTTCCTGTCTGGCTGAACCTGACCAGAGTACCAGCGGACGTGGTGAAAGCCGAAGCTCCTGTGCACCCCGACTTCCCGGAACGCGGCTTCAGAGAGATTCCACTCACTCGAAAGGCTAGGAAGCTCATCGTTGGAATACAGGGGACTGACTATGAGCATATTGAGGAGGGTGGCATCTTCAGGATGAAGGACTTTGCGAACTTCACTCTCCAAAAGACACCAACCCCTGGAGCTCTGTTCCATAGCCGCGAGGTTGAACGCATACGGGAAGCCGGTGCGCCTATAATCCAGTGGGTGCCTAAGGAAGCTGCTGTTCCAGTAGAGATGACATTGGTGGACGGCAAGAAGATCACGGGACTTGCCGAACCAGCAATCTCCAGGATTCCTGTTGGGACTTTCGTCCAATTTGAGCGCGTGGGCTTTGGCCGCGTGTTCGAGGCAGACCCGTCCATTCGAGTGGCCTTTGCCCACAAGTGAAAGAACGAACCGACGCAACAGAAGAATAGTCCAAACATTAGTGTGACGTGTCGAGCAGACCAAAGAGAACAAATAGCCAGCAGCTCATCGACCTATTGGTGATGCACGATGTCAAAGAAGCCGTCTTCTGTTTCGCCTGCTCTCTTGAAACCTACTGGTCCAAGTGCGAAAATGGCCATAGATGACAAGAAGCGAAGAGCGTACTATTTCGACCCCAAGATAACGCCTGAGAAGGCTGCTGAGCTAGCCACGAGAGATGGTGCAGCGGCACTTGGGATTTCGCCCAGTTCGGTCAATGTGGGCAAGCCCTCATTGAGGTTTGACTTCTACTGCATCTACAAGGCTGACATGTCGATGAAGTATGTACAGTCCCGCCAACAGGAGCTGGGTGTGAATGACAGAGTAGTCGCGGCGATGGTTGGCAATTCCGTGTTTGTGCCACGTAAGGGCAAGGATGTACCGGGGAAGGCTGTCGCGATTGAGCTTTCGGAGTTGTACGAAATCGCAGCATCTGACGGCATGACGCTGGACGGAACAACCGGCACTCAGGCTAGGTCCTTCGAACCTCTTCTTGCTGGTGCAGGGAAGAAGCCTGTTGTAGGCGGCTGGCTGAAGAAGGCAAGTGTTTCTCCAGGGAAGTACACATCGGTCGACAGGGTTGTCAAAGATGTCGTGAAGGTTGCGGCGAAGGCGCCAGCTGGCGCAAAGCGCATCGTTGATCATAAGGTTGTCTTCAGCAGGCTCGATGGGTTCTACATGCCAACCTACTACGTGACTGTATCGGCAGGCGGCAAGTCGAAGATAATGAGAGTAAATGGCTTGAACGGTGCTGTCGCCCTCAAGATATGATGGTGGCGTCAAGAAAGCAGTGCTCGGTCTCTGGAGGGGGCAACAGCCGTCCATTGCGGCGGTTCCCTTCCCATTCAAAGAAGGAGTCATCCGATATGTTGCCAGAGTACTCAGCCGTACTTCTACGGTATGGTGAGATAGGGATCAAGTCCAGGCAGACCCGACGACGAATGGTTTCTCTGCTCGTGAAGCACGTGGAAACGGCGCTGAAGGAGGCAGGAGTGAGTTTCTCTTGCACGAGGACAGACTTCGGCCGGATCTATGTTGAAACAACCGAGGCAGTCAGAGTGTCACAAGTGGCTTCACGCGTCTTTGGAGTTGTTTCCGTCTCGCCCGTTGTCGTGATTGACTCAAATCTCGATACCATATTGGATGTAGGCTCGGCAATGGCCGCAGCCTCATTCACAAGAGGCAGGAGCTTCGCTGTTCGTGCAAGCAGAGTGGGCACCCATGCGTATTCCAGTCAGGACATCCGAGAACGTCTGGGTGAACGCATTCTAGAGAAGCTTGCCGATTTCGACCTTAGAGTTGATCTCAGATCACCCGCTCAGGTAGTCGAAGTCGAGGTCCGTGACGAATTCGCCTATGTATTCGGTGAAACATTACCTGGTGTTGGAGGTATGCCCATGGGGTCTCAGGGCAAGGTCGTCTGCCTGATTTCAAGCGGACTTGACTCACCAGTCGCAGCGTACAAGGCAATGAAGAGAGGATGTATCCCTGTCTTTGTCACATTCGATAACATACCGTATGCCGATGAGGCATGTAGTGGTGTCGCAGTTAAGCAGGCAGCAAAACTCGCTGAGTACGTCCATGACTACCAGGTAAAGGTGTATGTGGTGCCTCACGGTACTGATCTGGCTGACATCGTCAGTCATGCGCCATATAGAATGACGTGCCTTTACTGCAAGAGGAACATGCTTCGGATGGCTCGCGAAATAGCCATGCTGGAGAAGGCAGATGCTCTTGTCACAGGTGAAATCATCGGTGAACAGGCCTCTCAAACAAGCAGGAATCTAAGAGCGATAGGCGGCGCTATCTGTGACTATCCCGTCCTGAGACCGTGCATCGGTGATGACAAGGTGGACATCGAGCACTTAGCTGCCGCTATCGGAACATATCAGTTTGCCAGCGAAGGACTCTCATGCTGTACTCTGCCGCCGAAGTATCCAGTGGTCACTGCGGATATCGACAAAGTGAATGAAGCGGAAAAGGGACTAGACCTGAGCATCCTCAAAACACAGGTGTCGCAGGCAAGGGTTGTCTTTCTGAAAGAGAAATCATGAGAAGCACTCTGTCGATGGCTGGCTCCAACCAACTGTCAGTTTTCGACCGTACTAAGGTTTTAAATAGTGATGGATGCCAATAGGAGTTTATCCGGACTGCTAGAGGCAGTTCGAGGAGCGAGAGCACTTTGCCGCGTTCAAGAAAGGATCGAATCATTCCCGTCGCACCGATAGATCGCTTGATTCGTAAGGCCGGGGCAGGTCGAGTGAGCGATAAGGGCGCCGAAAAACTTGCATCAATACTTGAGGAGGTGGGTGAGTTCATCGCCCATCGCGCCTTTGAGCTGACAGAACACACCGGCCGCAAGACGATTACTGATAAGGACATAGAGTTGGCCTACAAGCAATGGGGCAAGCCTAAGTAGCAGCGGCATCATACTTCGTTTCAGCACACATCGAACCAAGGACTGAGAACTAGGTATCATGATGAGGAGAACAGATAGAGTGGGCAAGGCTGAAGAGAGAGTCCGCGACAATACTGCTCTTCTGTCACTCCACGATGTCAGTCCTGCCTTTGAAGATGATGTGGTCAAGTCATGTGACAGAATGGCCGATTTGGGGATGGAGAGTCTCACCCTTCTCGTGACACCTTTCTACGGCATGAAGATGGTCCACAGCCTCGAGAAGAATGATCTCTTCTGTGAGTACATCCAGTCGCTTGGCCTCGAGATATCGATGCATGGATATTCACATCTTTCAAAGTCAGGCGCAGGCGATGAGTTCAACAGGATTTCTTCAGACCGAGCGGCTGCAAGGCTCCGGTCTGGATTCGAGGCTATTGAGAGGGGAATGAATAGCAGGCCAAGCGGCTTTGTACCACCCCTATGGCAGGCTCCTGTTAGAATCGTTGACATCTCAAAGGAGGTAGGGTTCGAGTACTGCATTGTCGGCAACAGATTGTACTCTCATGCTGACTCAAGAGTGCTTACCACTACCAATTACCTGGTCAGCGAGGGCACGGCCAAGACTTCCTTTGTAGACTCCTTTCTCGAACTTGAGCTTGGCGGTCCGGTGCAGGTTGGTGTGCATCCATTGGACAACCGCACCAACAAGGTGTACGAGCTGCTGGAAGACATGAAGGATCGACTGGGCTACCGACTGATTGGCTATCGTGACTACTTGGTTTCGGTTTCCTGAAAGCCCATGGCCGGCATGTGACTGCAGGGCGCGGACTGCTCGCACCATCAGAACTCCGTACCTAGTAAAATCATCCGCGGATTCGAGGCTGTGTGGAAAGCCCTTTTAGGCACGCCGTGGGGATTCCAGAGATCGAACGGCCGTTTGTCATCCAAGGAAAACGGGACAGGGAACTGAGATGCAGAGTCCCCACAGAACAAGTATATGAGTTTGTCAAGCAGACTAGCAGGCGCTTCGCTGGACGTATGTCCTGCACGCTGTCCAAGCTTCACTCGGTAATTGGTGCGAGGAGTGACTCATAGTTGAACCAGTCTCATAAGATTCTCCTGCGCGACCTATTCTGTATGAAGAGCGTATATGTGACTGCAGGACATAGTCCGAAAAATGGAACGGCTCGGCTGTCAAAAGAATCAACTCGTACGGAATTGTTTATTATGCGAAACTCAGGGAGCACGTATTCGAGTGAGGATGGACATCCGAGCCGCTTGATAGCCAAGAACAGTCCATTGTGTGCAGGAACCGCAATCGGAGGTAGCACCACATGAAGAGAGGTAGCATCTCTGCGATAGTCATGACCATGTTGTTTCTTATCACAGCTGTAGATTTCGCAGGCAGTCCAATTGCGGCTGTCCCCGAGGCCAGGTCCGGCCTAATGGACGAAGGTTTCACTGAGGCAGGGCAGCCTGCCTACACCGGAACAGGTGCCGCAAGGACTGCTACGCTCAAGGGGCTTGTGACAAACACCTCCGCCGGCCCGTTGATAATTGACACTGCATCTGCTGACTATGCACGAGTGAATGTACCTTCGGGGTGGACTGGGACATACGTTCGATCCGACATCAACATGATGTCAATGTGGTCCGATGACGAACTGAACAACGGAAAGCTTGACACGTATCATGATGAACTATGGCTGGGGATGAACTACGATTCAGAAGCCGTGGCCGTACCTAACCTCTGGACACTTGTGAAGTCAGAAAGTGGAACTGGCTCAGGCAGAGAGCTGCATCCGCTACACGGGATCTTTGAATTGAATGCTTGGAGTGGAGATGGATATGGCGGATCTGGATCAATGGGGTGGCTTTTCGAGGCTGCATGGGCATCTGCCAACGTCCTGACAGCAAATGATGAAGTATACTTGAGCCAGCAGGTTGAGGTCGCGCACCGGGACCTGTTCTCAGCCAAGGTCACTTTCATGTACAACGTCTACTCTTCTTCGTCTATGCTCAACCAGACTCATCTCTTCGTCAGAATTGGCAGTAGTGTAACTAAGCTCTATGTCTTCGAGAGCACCGATGTGCAGAGTACTTGGCTTCAGGCCTCTGTTGACATACCGGTTTCTGCATTCCTTACCACGACTGTACCCTGCCAACTGCTGCTTGACGTGGGTCTTGCAACTGACCTCAGTGGATCTCAGGCAAATGCACGAACGAGCCAAGTCTTCATTGACGAGATTCAGTTCCTCTTACAGGTGCGGCCTTTTCCAGAACAAATCGCTCTGAAGGCGAACGGCACTGCTCTGGCCGGTTCCACATCTGGAAGCGTGTCACCCTACGTTCCAGACGGTGCCAACCGGGACTGCTATGATGACGTAAGCACGGGCGTTGACTTGGATGGATACAGCAACAATGGCATTCTGGACGTTGGTCATTGGGACACAACCTGGAACGTTGCTTCGACCTTTCAGGTCGGTTTCCAATTCCAGCTGAGTATTCCCAAGGGAGCTGGCATCACGTCCGCCTATCTCGAAGTGGAGGCTGCAGAAACGTCCTATACACCCGGAATGAGAATCTACGTTGCAGATGCGGATACTGTTTCAGCGTTCACAAGCGGTCTTCCCCACTTAGAAAGCAGATACACATGGGTTCAAACAAGCATCGACTGGAACCCAACGGCGTGGACGACCGACGTAAGGTATGCTTCTCCTGATATTTCAAGCCTAATTGAGAAGGTTGTCACAAGATCCGGATGGGCAAGTGGGAACTACATCTTCCTGATGCTCAACTTCACCTATTCAACATACTACCAGTGCTATAATGGCATAAAGGGCACGTCTGCATATGACGGTGTTGACTTGGCTCGCCTTTTTGTGAATTACGTGACTGCAGGCGCTACTCCAGAGAAATACACGGCATCTGGAACTTGGACGGGTCCTAGAGCTCTGTCAGTGACATACACGACAACGTCCAAGCCAGTGGTAACACTTGACACAGCTACATCTGTCAACGTTACGACTACCTTGAGCTCTTTGGACAACAGTAACAGCGTCGGCACGACATTCAGCGTGTCCAACGCGTCATCCGTGACCTGGACAGGCAACGTCTTGGTTTCTCCTCCAGCTGGAGTGGGATATACAAACATCTCGTTCAGTAAGCCATCTACTTGGACATTCGTTAGCCTTACAGATGCGGACGGCTCTACTCGGACTTCAGAGGTCACCACGACAACCACAGAGGTCCGAGTCAAGTCATCAGTTGTTGATGTATTCGGAATCTGGAGGTTTGTCTTCACGGCTTCTGACGGCGCGACAAACCTGCAGTGCGGTGTCAACGCTGGCAGCTATGCAAGCACCTACACGTACACCGTAGGCAGTTCTGCCTGCTTCAGGGGTGCAGCACCCCCCACAGCCAACTCAGTAGAGCGACTACTACTCACCGCCCCCAACGGACAGCTCTTCTATGCCGCAGATAACATCTCTCAAGACAGCAGCGGCTATTTCACATGGACGGGCATCACGGTGACCGGTTCATGGGCGGCAGGCGTATGGTCTGCAGATGTCAATCTCAATAACACTAGGGGCGCCTACCCCTCAATCACTGGCAGATACAGTCGCACTTTCACCGTCGTGCATGCGACGAGCCTTGTTCTGCAATCGCCAGTAAGTCAGACTTCGACCAAGACGGCGGGCGATCTGCTGTACGTTGAGGTAAAGCTCACTGACACGGACAACTTGGCTCTTATTGGTGGAGCGACGGTCACCATGAACTGGACCGTGTCCGGCACTCCAACCGTGAAGACTCTGGACGATTTCGGCAATGGACTGTACGGGAAAACGCTGAACACCACTGACTTGGGGACTGCAAAGAGATGGAGGATCCAGCTGTCTGCATCTAGGCAGTACTATACAGGATCGACCACTTACTTCAACTTGGACCTGTGTCATACGACATACTTGACATATCAGACCCCCGTGTCCACACCATATGGGGACGACTTCAAGGTCAAGGTGAATCTCTACGATGCTTTCAGTGGGGCCCTGATTTCGGGCGCAACGATAACCTCCAATGCGACACTTTTCGGTTCACCTACGGACCACGGCAACGGTAGCTATACTGTTACCCTCGAAACAAGCGGGCTTGGTGTTGGGGACTATCTCTATCGTATCAATGCCGCGCCCAGCAGTACATACCTATTGTCCTGTTCTGTCAACATCAAGTTTACTCTGCGTAATATATTCACGGCGACCTTTTTCGTCGGTGGAAGCGGTGTTTCGACGCCGTATTCCGTCAGTTCGTCCAAGGTGATTACCTACAATGACACCGATCACGCATCTGCCGGAATAGCCGGAGCAGGCAACTCAGTTCAGTCGCCCTCGGGTATTGTGGCAACTGTATCTGACTCTGGAGGGGGCAGATACACTGTCAACATCAATGTAGGCACAAAGTCAATCGGAACCTATCTCATCAATGTAACGCTATCAAAGACGAGCTACTACAGCAGCACCATTCGGATCTCACTGACGATTACGGCCCACAACACCTACATAGTTGCTAAGTATACTACGCCTGTACCATGGGGTTTCAGTTCACCATTTACCGTGTCATGGTATGATGCAGATGCTAGTGGGGCCAACATCTCAGGCTCGGTGGCTGTCAGCAGCGTCACTGTCAATGGACAGTCATATGGAAGTAGCTTGAGCTTCACATACATCTCGAGCAGTCTGACAGTCGGAAGCTATAACCTCAATGTCACTGTGAATTCCGGAAACGCGAACTACAAGAGCTCATGGGAGGTTGTAACGATTGTGGTGAGGGCGCATTACACCACAATCGCAGCGGTCGTAGGCAACTCTACACCATGGGGGTTCAACACAGTTGTCACGGTCACGTTCTGGGACACCGATGCCGGCGTTCAAGTGCCTCTGGCGAACGTGTCCACAATCGTTTACACTCCGACTGGCTACGCCGTGCAGACTCCGACCAAGAGCTACACTCCCACTCTCACGACCAACACATGGGGCGTAGGGGTTGTTTCAACCACTGTGAGCGCAACATGTGTACTCTCCAACAAGTTCTATACTTCGGCTGTAAACAGCTTCATCATCTCAATCAGAGCGCACCACACAACAGTCAGCGCAGTCACTGGATCTTCAACGCCGTGGGGATTCAACACGCCGGTGATGGTTACATTCTGGGATTCTGATACTGGTAGCGAGGTACCTCTTGCGAACGTGTCCACAATCCAGTATTCTCCCACTGGTTACGCCGTACAGACACCGACCAAGAGTTACACCCCCACTCTCACGACGAACACATGGACTGTCGGTGCGGTGTCGACTGGGATATCTGTGTCTTGCGTCGACTCCAACAAGCACTACAATACGGCCTCCAGCAGTTTCGTCATAACGGTGAGGTCGCACCATACTTCACTTTCAGCTTCTGTTATAGGCCCAACAGCATGGGGGTTCAATACTGCCGCCAACGTTGTGTTCTGGGACACAGACTCCAATTCGCAAGTGCCCTTGGCGAATGTTTCGACAATCCAATACTCTCCTACTGGCTACTCTGTACAGAGCCCGACCAAGAGCTACTCACCAACGCTGACAACCAGCTCTTGGGCAGTTGGAACAGTATTGACAGGTATCTCGGCCAGCTGCATGAGTTCCAATGCATACTATGAGGCGGCGTCAAGCACGTTCAACATCGTGATCAGAGCTCACCGCACCTCCGTTTCTGCAAAAGGGGGCATGACATCCCCCTATGGGAACAACACTCCTGTCAGTGTCGTCTTTTGGGATCTCGACAGCGATGTCCAAGTTAGCCTCGCTAATGTCAGTGCGGGTGGGGTATCATTCAATGCCGGTGCTCTGGGAACACAGAGCTTCAGTACATACACCCCGACGTTACTGACTGGCACTTGGTCAGTAGGCACGCATAGCGTCACATTGACTGTGACGTGTGTGCAAACCAACAAGTTCTATGACACTGCCTCTTACACATTCACGATAACGATTCGGAGCTTGGGAGTCTACCTCTACCATGAGCCGAGTGATCTGGTCTTCCCAAGTGGGGACAGTTTCACGATTGTGCTTCGTATCAACGTGAGCGAACCGGGCAACCAGTACAACGGGAACCCGATCATTGGCCTGACTGCGGGGGAATTCACAGTCACCAATTCTACATACACCTTCCCCAAGACGATCGCAGGGCTTGGGGCTGGCAGGTACAACCTCACCATCAGCAGCTCCTACCTGAACATGAATGCATATACAATCACCGTGGTTGTCGATCCTACAAGCCTGAACTATGCGACCGCCTCCATCGTGATATCGTTCAGTTATCGACCAGCCCGGAGCTACTTGTCATCTCCAAGCTATCCACATGTCACTACACCATATGGCATAGACATCGCAATCTCCCTGAATTACACAGATGTGGACCGTAACAAAGGGATAATCACTGCAGCCGTTTCGGCTCAAGGCATTTCCATCTACGGAATCCAGAACTTGGGCAATGGCATCTATCGGGTGACACTGAACGTAACGGGTTTGTCCAAGGGCGACCATCTGTTCAACATCAGTGCATCTGCACCGCAATACGAAACGAAGATCCTGACGTTCACTCTTACGGTCAGAATCGCCTATACCTCCGCTATTCCCACAGTCGGTTCCCTTGACATTCCTGTCGGCAATAGCCCGATCTTCTTTGTGAGGTTCTGGGACACCGACCGCGATCAGCCCGTGACGAGCGCCTCCATGACATCTTCTTGGATTCGAACCCTAACTGCAATCTACTTACCTGCAGAACAGAGGTATCAGGTACAGTTCGTGACTCTGGACACTGATGAATTGAGGCCGAACCTTGTAGTTAGATTCAACTTCTCATATGGCGAAAACTATCAGTTTGGCATCTTCAATATTACAGTCACCATCAGGACGCACAGCACAGAGTTCCGTCTAGTGAGTGCTGTACAACCGACCTCGTACAATGGAATGATTAACATATCGTTGTACTACGGCGACCTCGACAATAATGCTGGTATTGACTCGGGTCTTGTTTCGCACAAGGTCAAAAACTCTACCGGACTCGTTTTATCAAGCTTGATTAATAGCGGCAGCGGCTACTATGTTGTACGAGTATCCGCGTCTCAGTTCCGTAGCTTGGGCCTGCAGACTCTGACGGTCTACTTCAACTGGACCGGGTCGATCTACAAGTACTATAACAAGACCGTTGTGGCAGGAGCCAACATCATAGGGGAGGACTCCAAGTATACGCTGTTGCAGGCTTCTGAGCCGACACCCTATCTCGACAACATGAGCTATACATTCCTGTATGCCGAGCTCTACAGCGGCACTGGTATTACCAATGCAACTCAAAACGTGTTCATCAGTGTTATGTTCCAAGGGGAATCGGCGGATCTCTCCAAGGTCAACATCTGGGAAACGAACAGAGGCACAAGCCCCGGGTACTATTCCATCCGGTTCAACACTACCCTGTTTGCTCACACGGGTCTCATTTACATGAATGTGTTCATCAACTGGTCAAAGGGTGTTTCACCGTTCTACACCAATCGCACTGATGTCATTTCTGTGCGCATTCTCGCTCGAGATACTCTAGTATCCATCTTCCCACCATCACCAACGGCATGGGGTGAGAATGCGACGTTCTCTTTCACCTATGATGATGTCACAGGAGGTGGAAGTGAGCCAATCGGTATTGACGCCAAGATGACAATATCGCTTAGTCTGTCCAGCTTCACTCTGACCTACAACAGCTTGACAAAGACATTCTCGGTGTCGTTTAGCACGAGCCAATCACCGATTGGTGATGCGCCAATAGGCTCTAAGTCGTTCATATTGAACGTCAGGTGGGCCGGGTCACCATATTACGCAAACCGAACTGGACTTTCAGTCACGATTACGGTGATCGCTCGGCAGACGGTTCTGGATTATCAGTCTCCGGCTCCGACTCAGTACCTTGACAATGTCACTTTCATCGTGACGTGGACTGATGTGACGGCTTCTCCTGTGGGCATCACTGGTGCAACAGTGACGCTCTATGATGGGGTTACCCCAGTATCAGCTACGAAGTACAAGGTCACACCACAGGGAGGTGGCAGCTACTCAGTCCAGCTCAATACCACCTACAAGGCCTCGCCAGGGACCTATTCATTGAGGATTATCCTAACAAGACCCGAGTTCTACATACCGCTCGCTAACTCCTCGAGACCGTTCAACATCAGGTACCGCGTTACACTCGTTTCGGCAGAGCTGCCCGGTGAAGTTCCATACAACTCGTCAGTTGTGGTGAACGTTCACTATCGCGATTCACTGAAGCTGACTGAGATTGGCAACGGCAGCGGGCTCACTTCTATAAGGATTCTCAATGGTACAGGTTGGCTCTTCACCTGTTCTTGGCAACCTGCATTCGCTTACTATGTTCTCACAGTCTACACTTACAATCACCCTGAGCTCCAGATTGGTAGACTCTACACACTCCACATCAACATGACATACGCGAGTCAGGTTCCATTCTATGATTGGGATGATACCTTCGTTTCATTCCAGTTGCGCCTGAGAGTCACAACTCTGAGTGCCTCGGCTCCGACATCCACGCCCTATCTGAACTACGCAAACTTCACAATTGACTATCTTGATGTGGATGCGGGTGGCATGGGCATTGGATCCGCCAGCATCTCCATCAGGAAAGGCGGTGTGCTCCTGCTGCTCGGAACAGAGTATCTTGCCACCGAGAATTCTCCGGGTGTGTGGGCCATATCGGTTAACACCACTGCACTTGGAGGTCTTAGCACATGGCAGGTGGTCGTGTATGCGACATGGTACGGTAGACCCTACTACTCGAACAGGACACAGTCTGTAGACATTCCAGTCATTCGGCGTCCCACTTCTGTTGATATTCTAGTACCGCCATCACTGACTCGATATCTTGACAGTGTTATGTTCACAATAGCCTATGTTGATTCGGGAAGAGGATACTACATCTCTGGGGTATCCGACAAAATCCTCATCCTTAACGGCACAAAGTATCTATCTTCTGGCCAGTATACCGTGGTAGCAGGGACATTTCCTGGGACATTCGACATAAGAATTAACTCGACCATTCTTAGTGCCCGGTTGCTGACGAACTACCAGCTGATCGTGAAGGTCTACTGGCTCATTTCTGTGCCCTACTATGCAAACAGCACGACTACTGTACGGGTGACAACCACCAACAGAGTTGGTACACTGACCTGGAATCCGATAGACAATACGCCCCTCGGGGATTTGATGAACCTCACCTTCTACTACAAGGACTCAGACACCGGTGCAGGGATTGCTAACGCAATTGTGCAGTTCGACTGCGTGCAGAAACCGGGTCTCCAGGTCGGAGTTGACTACACGATCGAGAAAGGTACTGGAGCAAGCACAGGTACATACATAGTCCGAGTTGACACCGAACGGCTGTTGGGCATACGGACCTACGCGTTCACATTAACTGTTCTGTGGAGTCCCACTACTGTCCCGTACTACTCTAATCAGACGCCTAGGTCTATAGGCGGCACAGTCAGGATAATCTCCGCTTCGCTTACTACTGGTCTTCCCACGCCTTCAACAGTGCCATACTACGAGATTGTGTCGATCGATGTAACTTTCGACGACGCCGACCATTTGCGGCCCATCCCAGGCGTGACAAAAAGCAATGTGAGCGTTACGTACGTACCGGGTGCACAACCCGAAGTTTGGGGATTCAGCGAGTTAGGCGGCGGCGTCTACAGGATCACAGTGAACATCTCTGATTCAGGACTTGCTGGACTGAAATCGCTGAAGATAGCCTTCAACTGGTATCCGTACACTGTATTAGAGAGACAGGTTCAGTTCCAGGTCAGATACAGGAACGGAGCATTGTCAGCTCCTTCGACTCTACCTCCGTTCTACGCAGGCGATCCATCCTTCATCGTCCTGAATCTCACTGACATTGATGGCGGGAAACCACTAGCAGGCGGCACATTGGCCATTACATGGGGCTCAACCAGCTCTTGGCAGTATATTGGCTCAGGGCTGTACAATGTGTCTTTCGCGACGCTTGGAATGCCTGCGGGCTCTCGGACTATGCAGATACAGGCGTCCAAGGCCAACTTCACCATTCAGCTATTAATGGTCGATGTATACCTCAGGGCCGTTCCGATGGCGATTCTGCCCGGAGAGGACCTCGATGGTAAGTCAGTGTACTGGGGCAGCACGATTGTCATCCATGTCCTCATGAACGATACTCTTCACGGAGTGCCTATCACGGGAGTGACTGTCACCTACACCTTCGGCCAAAACTCAGGTAGTCTTGCACCGACGTCACCAAGCGGCAACTACTCAGCAGTCATCGATACCTCATTGGTGGCTTGGGGCGCCACCATAGTGCAGATTCGCGCTGAGAAGGATAACTATGCCTTGGCTGAGGCCCAGATCACGCTGAATGTAGAGAGACTGCCAACATACCTGACCTCAGATGCCTACGCGATTGATCTGCCCCGAGGTACTCCTTGGGTCATCATCGTCTACTTGAACGATACATACAACAACCAGCCAGTCATCGGTGCAACTCTACGTATCTACTGGTCCTATGGAATCCCTCAATCTGATTACGTAACGCCTCTCGGACTTGGGTATTATCAGTATTCACTGGCCACCGCGTCTGCTAATGTCGGTACTACCTATACAATCAGTATTGTAGCCACAAAGGCCAACTATCTGAATGCATTGACTACTCTCACGCTCACTGTAACAGCTACACCCACCTTTACGAGGCCTGACAGTGAAACCAGCACGTACGACAATAGGACCTTCTACTGGTCCGAAATCGTGAGAGTAGGTGTGTTGGTCACCGCCAATCTGTCGCCGCTAGACGTGGATTACTACCGGAACGATGTAGTTGTCACATGGCAAAGCCCGGGCGGACTAGGCGGTACTTTCACTCGTGATTCAGACGGACACTACACCTACGTTCTAAACACATCTCTTCTCTCTGCAGTCACATATACGCTCTGGATAACCTCGAGCTCAGCAAGCAACCCGGCCTTTACTGATTCCAGTATGGTAGTCACAATAGTGATCACAAGGATTCCGACTTTGGTGAGTTCACCCAGTTCCCAAGAGAGATACTGGGGCTGGAGCGGATGGTTCGTGTTCAACTACACAAATCCTGTGACGAACGCTTCGATAGGTAACGTGTCCTATGGCCATGCTGTGAGTGCGACATACCTGTGGGACAACGTGCAGTACGATGCGGTCTACTGGGGGAATGGGCAGTATGCCATCTTCATTAACACCACTGATGTTCTGCCTAGCACTCAGGCGATTAAACTGGAATTCCGCTATGACAACTACATACCATCATCCGGATCATTCAATCTCGTTGTGAAAGGAATACCTACGAACATCAGAGTCTACTATCAGAATGGGATCTACAATCCAGACACGGGCATGTATAGGGTAGCATACGGTGATGACCTTGTTCTGATATTTTTCTACAATGCCACAGTATCCTCCAACGACACGCCTTTCTTCGGAGGCATTGAGAACGCCTCCTGGTCAGGCGATTACGGCTTTCCAGCACTGATTCCGCCCGACGCTTTGGCTGGGTCTGTCAACATCACACCACTTGCCGGTGGTAACTACAGTCTAGTCTTCCGCTCCGCCAATTACAGGATTCATACAAGTCCGTATCGCCTGAACATCATGGCCTACCTTGCCAATAGAGACGCAAAGACCATCGATGTATTCATCAAGGTCGAGTCAATTGATACTGACCTCACAATAGAGGGGATGCAGGGTAACTCACTTTCTATGTCCTACGGTGACACCAGAACTCTGACACTCCTGTATTATGACAACTGGACGCTGCATAACAGGCCCGGAATATCCGGAGGATATGTTGAACCACGCATCGGCAGTTCTGTTCTCGTGATATCGACTAGCGAACTCGGGAATGGAAGGTATGAGTTGACCATCTTTGCAGACCCTGGCTGGATTCCAGTGTTCTTGCAGGAGAACCGACTCTATGTTGACATACAGCTGTCCGCGCTTAACTATGCCAACATCACAAAGACGATTACCGTTGTAGTCACGCCAACTGAGATCCAGAAGACTCTGACAGCCGCCGTGAACTATGGCTTCCCAATCTTCTTTGTGGCAATGACGGCACTTCTTCTCTGGGTGAGGGTCTTCAGCGTGCCCAAGCGACTGCGCCAGATCAATGCGCAAATCAAGGCATTGCGCAAGGGCCGGATGCCCAAGCCAGTTGGTGAGGCCAAGAGCAGAGAGCAGCTTGTCGCCGACCTGTTCAATGACACGTTTGCCGAGCTCAGCCTTACTAGGACGGCAGACCAGATGCCTGCTGAGTCAGTGACCATTGCGATACCCGAGATGGGCGAGCTCTTAGTCCAGCTATCATTGCTCACGCACCTCAACCAGCAGGAACTTGACGACTTCAAAGCTGACATTTCCAAGATGAAGATGAGCGAGCAGGCCGCGTTCGTCAAAGAGGTGATCACTCAGGAGGCTCTTCGTGTCGCTCGCCGCGAGGGTAAGACTGTTGAGCAGGTCCTTGCGGGCTTGAAATCCCAGACCACAAAACGACTTGGTGAGGAGAAGCCAGTCGAGGAGGTGCCCGAGGAAGCCGCCGAAGAGCCAGTCATACTGAAACGTGAAGCGAAGGTTGTCGAGAAGGTTCCAGCTCCCTCAGAGAGGGTGACCCCAAGGCCGACTCGACCCGTCGGCGAGGAAGCAGCGCCTGTAGGAGACAAGCTCAGTCCCTTCGAACTCGCTGAGCTCAAGAAGCAGCTCGAAGCGAAAGGTGTACCTGCAAATGAGATTGACACCATAATGGAGCAGGCAAAGCAACTGCCTCGTGACCTTGTCGAAGAGCTCGTTAAGAGCATCACCGGAGGAGGGTAGTGGGAGAGCATAGCTCTTCTACGGCCCTCATGTCCTTCCTCTACTCTTCTTCCTCCCCAAGGAAGTGAGAGAGTGGCAGGGTGGTCCCAAAGCTGACAGGCTTTGAGCGCGACGCTCGTCTCACAGGGTATTGCGGGTGCTTTGCCAGTGTGTATTTGAAGTACGCCGCACTCTCCGCGACGTTGACATGTACCTGAGCACAGCTGGCGAGAGCCTTTCCTCCGGCAGGAAGATCGGGGCTCTTTGGAGAGGAAGGTGCTGATACCAGAGTCACTATTCCCCTGCTGAGAGTGAAAGCCATGAGTCTTGTCGCCATGTGCGAGAGCTGCTGCAGTCCCTCTCCTGTCAGCCCCTCTGTGATGTAGAGGTCAGGGAGTCCTGCGACAATGAGCATCCGTGCAGGGGCTCTCTCAAAGAACTGGTCAAGCTGGTTCATCACTAGCTCGTACGTCTGGGACGAGTTGAACGCACGGGATATGTAGACACGGTCCATCACATCTTCTGGCTCAAGTCCCAACTCAAACGAGAGGTCAGTCAATTTGTCAATTCTGATCATGTTTGCACTGTCAATGATGATTGTTGGACTGTTAATGCCTCCACGTTCCTCAGGGAGTTGTACTTGGACCGCAGCACGCAGAAGGTCCTCGTTCAGGCAGCGGCTTCCATAGAAGAGATGCACGAGCCCCATCTCAAACCCGCCGCCCAGCAATGTGTCCAGAGGCTTACTCCCGGTACTCACTACCCGGCGCATCATTTGGTCTGCTGTCTGGAACCCTGCTCCTGTGAGCACCTCTTGTCTATTCATCCCAATAATAAGCCGTCATTACGGGTTATAATGACCCCTAATCATGGCCGGCGCCAGAGGAGCGCCTCGAATACTCATTTCAGAGATTAGTCCGAAACTGACTTAAGGACCGCACACGCTGCACCAATCTCAGGTGACACGAGAATGGTCAAGTACGAAGGCTTCGATTTTCCAGACAGCCTGTTCTACACAAGCGACCAGATCTGGTTGAAGAAAGAGGACAAGACCGTAAGGATTGGATTCACACCCTTTGGCATGGACCTCGCGGGGAAGATCAAGTTCGTCCGGCTGAGACCGGCAGGCAAGCCGATTGAAGCGGGCAAGAGCATTGGCACGCTCGAGTCGGGCAAGTGGACTGGACCAGTGAAGTCCCCGGTGACCGGCATGCTCAAAGCGATTAACGAGGACCTCAAAAACACCCCCGGACTTCTTAACGAAGACCCGTACGGCAAGGGCTGGATAGCAGTCATCGAGCCCACGAAACTAGATGCCGAGCTCAAGACGATGCAGGGTGCAACCGGGCTTGAGGCATGGGTCAAGAAAGAGTTCGCTGAGAAGAAGAAGAAGTAGTGCACAATCGCGTGTGTGGCCGGTCAGACCGGTCACACTCTCTCATTTTCTCCTAGTGAGTTCTCGCCTCATGCTCATTGCCGCATCATATAGCACCTCAGGGGGCACTAGGATATAGAGCAGATTGCGCGAGTAGCCAGACTCGAAGACAATACTCTGGAATATCAGAGTCTGAAGGCTCTTGTCTATGTCATCAGGTGTATAGTTGATGCCAAGTTCCTCGCACTTTATCATAACATTCTCGTTCAGTGTCTGACGGTCCACGTAGGTTTCTGTTCTGTATCTCATGAGATGCTCAGACATCACCTCAAGCACGAGCAGCGTCATGAAGTCGTTCGTGCTGATTGTGTCGACCACGTCCAAGTAGTCTTGGTCATGTCCGAGCGATACTATTCGGGCTGTCGCTGCACGGACTGCATCTGAGTCTATCTCCTGGCCGCGCTGGGACAGAGGCCAGAGTGCCTTGAGTGCCTCTATTGATGTCTTGGGCTTGGATGCATCGAATTCACAGACGATGTCAGTGATATAGCGCAGAACCTCTTCTGTGAGGCCAAGGGGGAACGTGTCTTCTACCCTCATTCTCACTATATCATACAGCTGTGACTGCGTGTATGTATCTAGGTGGACCTCAAAGTCATAGGCCATCTGTGTAGCTGGTGCCTTTGTCAACAACCTGTAGTCATGACTGTTCAGTACCCCTATTGTGCTCGCTTTGATCTCCTTGGACAGACGAGCGAGTTTAGAGTACATGTCTTCGTTTCCCTCGTCTATGTTGTCAATCACGAACACTGTTCTCTTCCTCGCATCCGTTGCCATACGCTTGAAGTGCATCCAGAGGACGTCCGCGTCGAAAGCGACTGTGATTGGCTTATTCTCTTTCCTATGGATGGCGTCGTTGAGCTCTGACACGATCTCGAGAACGTCCTTGCTCTTGGCATCCACGTATAT
>Ga0153915_10000657_pt1 | contig 31878 bp, 31 predicted proteins | sample Opewatmetagenome_2_FD_107003 | JGI IMG/M metagenome (GOLD analysis project Ga0153915, IMG submission 107003) | Freshwater wetland microbial communities from Ohio, USA - Open water 3 Core 3 Depth 3 metaG | ecosystem: Environmental > Aquatic > Freshwater > Wetlands | place: USA: Ohio, Lake Erie... | reverse complement strand
GGCAGGTCATTCCGCTAAATCACTAAAACCTGCCGACTTGCTCCGGAATCACCTGCCGGCATGTTCCGGATTAGGGTGCCGACTTGCACCGGAATGGGGTGCCGCCTTGGAACGGATTCTCCAATTGTATAATGAAATGCATTACCATTTTTTAAATTACATAAATACCTTTTAATCACAGATGATTCTTCATAATTTTTCTTAAATATTTCTTGTTCAAATGAAGAATGCACAATTATTCCATAAAAAGTTAACTCTTCCTGCAAAAGATATGCATCTATTAATGGCCTACCAAAAAATATTGAGTTGTCTGTATCCAATGTCATTATGCCGAAAGCTACAGCTCCTTTGTGCGGTATCGCATCTGTAAGTAAATCATGGGTTAGTGAGGCAACTGTAGCAGCAAATGAACAGAATGAGTTATAATTATCATCTTTTGAATAAATAATAATGCTGTCTGAATAAGTTGTAGTCTTTATAAGTTTGTCTTTAACATCACTCCAATTTATATTAGCATTTATCATTATTTGTCTGTCAATTTTTTTCATCATTTCGTATATATCATTATGCGAATTTCTGAACACCATATCTTTAAATCCCATAATATCAAAATACGCAACGTAACGATTAGTTGTGACTTCCCAATTGCTTTTAGAAGGAGTTGTGCTCATTTTATTCTCCTAATTTATTAACGATATTATTTGCCTCTAAATCCGGCAACACCATACTAGTTTTTTAATACTTATATTTCAAATGAAAAAGGGTCTGCCTTTGACCTTGCCAGTTCTATAATTAAGTATCATGTCCCCCGAACTCCAGAAGGGATATTAATAATTTATTAAAGTATAATTTATTACAGCCGGTAAAAAATAACGAATACGAACTAAACACAAAAGTAATAGATTAATATATTCACCGGATGGCGGATAATTAAGTATCCTGTCCCCCGAACTCCGAACTCTTATGTTTATAAATTAGAATAGAAATCTTCTTTTGAAAGTCCTGATTGTTGTATCATTTTTGAAAGTAGTCGATGGCTATATTTTTCTTTCCGTCCTTTTTTTAAATGGTCAACAGTAACAATTCTGCGGATTCCATTTGTATAGCCTTCCCATTGACAATGGCTTCCAACTTGTCGTTTGGGAGAAAATTTTAATGAGTCCAATATACTTTCTACTTGTTCTCGATCAAGAAGAGGAAAATGCTTTCCCATTAGCAATGATTGTGTGCAAGGTGAAATGGTATAAACTCTTTAAATTTAAAAAGTTTATTTTTAGGTATATTGTTAATATGATATAAACAGGCTATGCAATAATAAATAATCCAATCATGTATTGGAGCACGTCGCGATAATAGTTCGGGTATGGATTTGTTATCTTTTGTATCTAAAACGGTTTCTAAATAACTTTGAATAACTTCCTTCATTTTCCTCGTAAGCTCATCAGGTGAGGAAGCCTCAACAGCTAGATTTAAATTAATACAAACACCATACCAATTATCTTTGTCTATTTCTCGCCCATAACAACGAAGGACAAACTTATCAAGACCGATAGCTTGCTCTTTATCTCCCATGGCTCCCAGCCTCCTTTCCATGGTTCTTAAAAAGTATTTTCTATGCTTCCGCTATCTTCACTATTATAATAATACTCTTTAAACAAAAAATCAATAGAGTGATTTTAAATACCTACATGACGGTGGAATAATACACTATTGTGACTTTTGGTCAAGATATTCTTTAATTAGTCAATAATATCATTCTATTATCTTATTTTTCAACCTTCTTTTTTGTAACTAAGCAGATAAGATCGTCTTCATAACAGAATCAAATTCTTTATAGAAATGTTTTTTATTTCTTTTTTTCCGCTAACTATTTTTTTGTTTTCTTATTATTATTAACAAATATTACTTTCTCAGAATAATCTGCTTTGCGTAAATGGTGGCTTGCATATCAATAAAGGGTATCCTGCTACGTTGCCGCTCAAAGATAATAAATTTATTCCACCTTTTTTCCCTTCATCAAATGTATAGAACGCGTCTACTTTATAATGAATCGCAGCGGCTAAGTGTAATGAATCTTTTTCTGTTAACTCTTTGGAACCATTACCAGAATAATATTTGCGTAACTCGGCAGCTAACCGTTCAACCCTCAAATCCAAACTTATAATCTCAATTCCTTTTCTCGCCATTAACTTTCTAAACATTTCCCCAGACTCTACTGTTCTAAATTGAACTTCTTCAAACATTGTCTCCCTCAGAACAACAAGCAATATCTCGCCCTTCGATACTTTATCGAAACAATCACGAACACCATCCATCTCATGATTTAATCTATCTTCTCCGGTAATCCAAGAAATGAGAACGCAAGAATCTGGATAGACTTTGTATTTTTTAATTCGCACTACGAACCTTCCTGATATAGTCTTCAGAGGAAAGACCATCTGTCATTTCAGGATCAATTCCAAATAGGTCTTTAAATGTTGGTAAATCATCGTCAAGTGGTAATACTATTAAGTCTTCTACTTCTGCTAAATGTGCATAGGGAGCGTTAACTTTATACTTAAATATACCAGTTACCTCAATACGCATCCCCAATGCCATCCTCGCTTTATCAAATAATTTATCTGGAAACATACATTGAATTCTATTGGGGCCAATTTCTGGATAAAGCCAGAAGACTCTATCAGCACCATGTATGTTTATTATATCCAACATTCCCCTAGAAGTAGATACACAACTTTCTTCAGGTGCCACATATAATGTAGCTCTCGCTTTGAATTCCTTATCAAGATTGATCTCATGCCTACCGCCGATAATAACTCTAAGATGAGATATTTTCGTCCCAACAGGTTCAGCAAAATTTCTCATACTGTCTACCAAGTCAAATCTGTTACTTCCTTTTATTTCTTCTCCCTTTTTTAGTTTGGTCATTGTATTGGATATTTCTTCCAACGTGTCTTCTCTTATATCGAATTGAGTGTCTTTTACACAGGCTTCTACGGTAACACTCGCTGGACTAGAATGTGTTAGGTTTATCACTCTATAATAAATAGTACGAGTAGACCTACCGGAAATAACCTCTTCTGCATTTCTTGCAACTTCGGTAAATCTTGTAAGTTCAGTTATGAAATCAGTTAAACGTACATTTTTCCCTTCTATATCATTTCCTATTTCAAGGGTAATTTTATAGTTATCCATAATTATATCCCTCTTATTGTAGTTGTTTCTTTTTCTGACGAGTACCTATACATTAATCTTTTTCCTTTAATACCACCAAGGAACAACATATTTCGTTCATTGTCATTATTTTTCTTCTATTGTATTTGAAATTAAACTCGGATAAATACTTATGCATATTTTATTCGCCAACATGTTGATATACTCCAGTAATGCCGCATTTTAAAATATTGAAATGTTTTTCAACATTATTTGCATGAATATCGTTTCTAATTTGTTCACATTTACCATTATTTGCAATGGAGTGAAAGAAGTTTTTGTTTGAACCATTATAATAAGTTAGATAGGTTTTTAAAATGATAAACATAACTGTGACCTGTTTTAATATTACATATGGAAAGCCCATAATTAAGCAATGCTATTTTTAATAATTCGTTCTTTTTTCATGGTGGCATTATAATCCCTTTTTTTGCGGTTTTCTCCCAAACAGGCCTAAACGCCCCCTGACAGCCCTCAAAAGGCATTAAAAGCATTTGACAGGCTTTAATTTAATGCTACGGATAGTTGTCAGAATTGCGGCTTACGGATGGAGTGAAATAGAGCGTTGTTCTCTATTTCCTTTTCTTTATTTCCTTTCTATCACAAATATAATCTATAGCAGTTCCTAGAATATTTGATATGGCAATATAACAGAGCGAGTTATAAAGGAACGATTTAAATGAATAATTGCTATGATACATTATGGCTATACAAACACAAAGAGAGAAAATACTAAGTATAGCTGCCAGTTTAAAACACCCTTCGATATTATTTTCAATCCTTTTAATTGATCGATCAATTAACAAGAAAAATACCTGCTCAAAATACCACACAAGTGCCAGACAAAAAGAGAAGACAACACGTAAAACAATATCAATACTAAAAAAGAAATCTTTGTTTATCAGGAAAAGACATACATACCAAAATGGCATTAGCAGAACGATTGATATAGCTGTTGTCTTTGTATATATATTTTGTTTGTCGAAGAAATTAAAAAAGTCGTTCATATAACTATCCTAAATAATATATTCTTAAAGAAGCTCACCAAATCTGGCAACATCATACTACTTAATTTATTCGTCAGATAGTTTTGAGTTTAACCAACCAAGGTGCTTACATAATCCGTCAATATCCGGATATATTGATGCCTCATTTACGTTAAATCTATCTAGTGAAGCTCTTATATCACAAAAATATTTTCCTTTAACTAGTACTTTAATAAGCGATTTATTGTACTTTATATTATTTTCAAGGGGTATAAATTTACTTGCCTTAATATACGCGTGAACAGTAAAGACACCTCCTTGGGCTTTAATTCTTGGTGTTACATGACGGGGCATAAATACTTTTGTAGATTGACCTCTATATGGATTTTCGTTCCACTTGCCTTTTAAAATATCTTTTTTTTCAGGAAAGAAAATCCATACGACTCCGTCATCATTAATATCGTCAGCAGGTACTCTTGTAGCAAACCATAATGCTGCAAGAGGATTTTTTGACCAGTCAAGTAGTCGCGTTGGCAGTCCATGATGTTGGGCTAGGGCTAGCCAGTCCCATTCTTTCTTCGGTATATATCCGACAAGACCGACTGATTCTCTTTTAAGCGCAGCCATCATATTTCTTTCATCTAAAAGCACACCTTCACGCGGTTTTAATCGTGAAAGTTTTGGGAGTAGCGGCTTGTCTTTTCTCTGACCTCGGAATAAGATAAAATCTTCGCCGTTGTCACATTCTTTCTCAATTAATTCTGAATAATCTTGTAGATTTTCAATACGGTATATTTTATATTTCTTTGAACTTTTTATTCTTTTAAGTGTCATTAGCGTCTCCACATTTTTAATCTGAAAAACCGTATATCTGTAAAACTGTGGAACTTTTTTGTGAAAATATTCTGGGACTGGTGAAGATAATTTTATTAACTCCTTTTTCTTTAATAATTCAAGGGATAATTTGCAGATTAATACTCTTTGACATGATAATGATTCAGGCGAGGATATAAGATTTCTCACGCGCCTGCGGCGGTTCGAAATGACAAAAAAAGCGGATATGAAAACACGCACTACTAAAGATAATAAAGAAAGATTGCCACGCCGTGTGAGACACGGCTCGCAATGACAGAGAGGGGCGGAGGACAGGGATTGCCACAGCGGTTGCGAGCAGCTTCGCAATTACAAAAGGAAGCTGGTCTGAAGACCAGGACTACGTTTTAAGGGTGAATAGTGAAATGTGAATGGTGAATAGAAATAGATTGCCGCCCCGATTTCATCGAGGGCAGGCCATCGTTATAAAAATCATAATTTTTTATAGATGAATCCGGGCAGCAACTTTATTAACCATGCGACCAGTCTCCAGCGCCGCGTTATATAGGCTTCGGATTTTCTTCGTTTGATTGCATTATATATCTGCTCCGCAGCTTTGTCAGCGTCGGCGGCCCAGAAGATGCCGTCTCCCATGGCCATTGCAGTTTTGACAAATCCCGGTTTTATGTCTGTGATTGTAATTGGTAATCCTAATTTCCCGATCTTCTGTCTGAGTCCTTCCAGATAATTGGATTCAAAAGCCTTTGACGCGTTATAGGCCGGAGCTTCCCTGCCGCCGCGTAATGCTGCAATTGACGAAATTCCGACAAGATGTCCTGAACCTTTTTTTATAAAATGTTTGACGGCAACATTTGCTATGGCTGCAAATCCGGTAACATTTGTCTTAATTGTTTCATTTTCGAGAGTCCAATCCAGTTCGTCGTTTAAGTATCCGGTTCCGGCGCAAATCACCAAAAGGTCTACTCCACCCATTTTTTTTATAAAGTTTGTGAGTATTTCTATCGCGGAATCGGTCGCTGACACGTCTATTTTTTCAACAAGCACATCACTGCTCACTTCGTTGCGAAGCTCCAAGAGTAAATCGATGCGTCTCGCCATGATTCCAATAGAGTAGTGATTCCTGTATAAAATTTTGCTTAACTCACGCCCTATTCCTGAACTGGCGCCAATCACAATGGCTTTTTTCATTTTTCCTCTTGCAACAATATTTATAGAATCTGTAACAATAAAACATTAACTTAACAAGGAATTGTTTAACAATTGCTCATTATAACCGGGCATGAATTTACAAGTTGGAAATTGTGTTTTAATATAAAAATCCCTCTTTCGAGGGATTGACTTATCTTTCGCAATGCTTAATACTCTTCTCACACATAATAATTTTGCAGTTAATTTATCGGATCTGAAATCGCATTTCTTATTGAATAGCTTCATGCCAGCGGGAGATTGATGTTTGTAATGTTAACACCGATCTATAACTTTAAAGCTATGATTGAAATTTAATTGATCATAACAGCAAAGGAGGCTTATATGGGCATCACTGCGAGTGGCTGGTCAAATAAAGGCGGGATCGGAAACAGGTCGTGTAATTGTGGTTCATGGAAGAGACATTGGTTGAATTCGTCTAACACATCCTGGCCAAGCACCTGTTCTGTTAATGTCTGTTCTAATTATGCAAATTTGGGCGGCCATATTATAAATCCGGAAGTTACAGGTGAAAAGATTGCGCCAATGTGTGATTCATGCAATAAGCTTGATAAAGCCTTTAATCTAAAAGCTGATGTTATTCTGATTGACGCAAACGAAGCGGATGCTTGTGATAAGTAATTTATTCCAGCTTATTACAAGAAAAAGATAACCGCACTCTCCGGTAATCTGGTAAACAAATTAAAGGGGACGGTTCTATTTTAAGGATAGTTGTTAACTATAGAACCGTCCCCAATATTATACTACTTTTGATTTAATAATTTAGCCTCTATGAACTATTGATTCGTTTATGGCATTGATAATACTGTTCACAAAACTTTTATCCGTTGACGTGTATGCTTGCGTTTCTCCGGATGCGCTTGTAAGCATAACAGAAAAATCTGACTTTTGAGAAATCCACCATGCTATACCACCACCAATAAGAATAAGTGCCATAATTATACCTGATTTACCGGCAGCAAGAAATAAAAGACCAATAGCAATCATAATAATCGGACCTTTTCTTGAAGGTGATTTTTCCCACGATTTAACAGATGTAACACCGCTCATTGCATAAGTTTTACCATCATACATCATACGTGAATTGGATACTGTTACTCCACCATCGTTAAAAAACATTTTTTCTTCTGCCATTGTTATTCTCCTTTCATGAAACATAGTTATTTTGATAAATATTAGCTGTATATCGCACAATATATTTTTATCATATTATCGAACTTTGAATCATAAACGGGCAATAATTATGAAACATCATACCGGTTTTAATCCGGGCTTCTCAAAGCTTATGCCTATTTTATTAAAGCTATGGAACTTTTTTTTGAAAATGTTTTGGGGCTGGTAAAGATGTAATTTAATAAACAATATTTTTTACCCTGTCAACATTAAAAACATATTTTTTTCACTATTGAATATCAATCACTCGAACGAAGGGTATAGGTGCAAGTTTTAAGGGAAAATAGTTTTAGGTTTTATGTTTTACGTTTTAAGCATTGGCTGGTCTAAAAACCCGCACTACATCACTGGCTGTCACTTCGAACGAATGTGAGAAGTCTTATCAATGACATGATAATGATTCAGGCGAGAATATAAGATTTCTCACGCGCCTGCGGCGGTTCGAAATGAAAATAGTAGCGCGTCTGAAGACCCGGCAGTACCGGGTAATTTTTAGTTATGCCTGAGGCGGGTTTGGTTCAGTAACATTGGAAGCCGCTCTCTTTATCATTTGTTCCACATCATTATCAGCGTTAACGTGCAGTATGCTGATCAGAGGATGTTCAGCGGCAAAAACTCTGAAGACTTCATCCGCAAAAGCCTGTCCGATTGTTTCCACTCCCTTGAAATCAAATATTACAGTCTTGAATCTGTCAATCCTTTCCAGCAGGCGTTTTGCCTGTGAACGGGAAATTAATTTTTCCTCGCCGTATTGAGCTAACAGAACAGGAACAACCGTTTTTGTAAAACCGTAATCATCGCCTGAAGAAAATTTATCAAATATTTCTTTTGTTGTTCTTGCCGTGTTGTTTTTTAATTTCATGGTTACCTGTGTGCCGGTTTGCTTATCAGCGGTTTGCATAATCCAATCTTCATTCTCACCGTATGAATGCGATAAAAATACTTCACCGGAAAGAATAAGAAAAGAGTCAACCATGCGGGAGGTGAAGAAAATGCCTTCCCCTGAATGTCTTTTGGAATCGGTGGTTAATTTTCCTTTTGTTAATTCCACTACGGCATGGCGTTCATCAATAAGGCGCATGTCGCTTTTAATTTTATTGAATATGCCTACGCCCCTGTCAGCGATGGTTATTTCAGTTGACATCGCCGTTTTCCTGATCCGGATGAACACGCCGCTGCTTTCTGAATGGTCAATAACATTGTTGAACATTTCGGTAAATCCGTAATGCCAGATATTGAAAGCATTTTCCGGTAAACCGCCCATTCGGGGTTTTATTTTTTCTCTCCATATGACATCTTCTCCCGTGCCGCCGGAAACAGAAAAAGTTTCGCTCCATTCTTCCTGAAGTTTTAATTCATAGGTTCCTCGTTTAGCATGAATGAGCAGACCTTCTTTTATTAAATTCTGAATATGCTGAGAAACAGCCTGGCGGCTGATTTTAAATTCAGCCATTGTCCGGGGTATGATTTTGGATTTGTTACCCTCAACAAGGTCCAGAATAAATTCTCTGATTTTTTCGCTGCTTTGTCTTATATTAGTCATAATCCGCTGTTTCCTGTATAATTATGTCAATATTCTTTTGGCATAATGTAAAGATTAGCGTTAATTTTGTCAAGATAATTATGGAATAATGTCAAGATAAATGCAATATGATGTCAAGATAAATATAAAGCGCTGTCGAGGGATTATTTGTATGTAATTGATTTATAATAAATTAGTTGATTTAGTTTTAAGTTTTAATTTTTAAGTGTTAAGTAAAAAAGCGAGTCTAAAGGCCCGGACTGCGTCACTGGTTGTCACTTCGAACGAATGTGAGAAGTCTTATCAATGACATGATAATGATTCAGGCGAGGATATAAGATTTCTCACGCGCCTGCGGCGGTCCGAAATGACAAAAAGGAAACGGGGCTGAAGGCCCGGACTATGTTTTAAATAATGAATTTCGGGACAGAATTACACGTCTTTTTTAAATAAATACCCTGTATTTTGTCCCAGCTTTTTTCCGAAATAAAAAAGGAGCTGTTTGAAACCGTTCCCCGCGAATATCAGGTTATTGACTTTTAGATGCTCTTACCATAGTTATGGAACAAATTAATTGCAGCATTTTGGAAAGTGATATGAGATTCAGCGTTGTTGTCTGTACATTCAACCGGTCCGAAAGTTTGCGAAGAATGCTGAATAGTCTTCGCAATGTTGTCATCCCGGATAATTTATCGTGTGAGTTTATCATAGTGGATAACAATTCGAATGATGATACACGACTTGTCTTTGAAGAAATCGAAAAGAATTTTGAATCAAAAATAAGATATGTATTTGAAGGTAAGCAGGGTCTTTCCCATGCCCGGAATAGAGGAATAAAAGAGGCCAATGGTGAAATTATCGTGTTTACAGATGACGACGTGATAGTAGATAAAGATTGGATTCTGAATATTGATAAGTCATTTAAAGAGCATGATGATGCTGTATGTATTGGCGGCAAGGTATTGCCGGTTTGGGAAATTCCCAAACCGGATTGGCTGAACCATGATTTGTACGGGTGTCTGGCACTGTTGGATTTTGGTGATTCAGTTGTTTCTATTCATGCGCCGGACCTTTTTACTGCAAATTTAGCCGTAAAATCTGAAATGTTCAAAAAACACGGTGATTTTGATACAAATCTCGGAAGAATGCCGAAAAAATTATACTGCGGTGAGGAAACGGAATTTTTACTGAGATTGCTGGATGCGGGTGAAAATATATTATACGATCCTTCATTGATCGTTCATCATTGTGTTCCCGCTGATAGAATATCGAAACAATACATGCGCAAGTGGAAATTTGATATTGGGGAAATGGAAGGATTTCTTTTTAAGAATAAAAAATATTCCAAACTTATAGATATTCAGTCTCATGCAAATAAAAAAATGCTGAGAGATTTAATCACAAGCGTATTGAGAATCATATGTTTCTCAAAAATCAGATTCACTCATGAATTAAGAATCTGCCATATTTCAGGGTTCCTGTCAGGAAGAATGAAAAGTGATTACGTTATTAGTCTATTAAGGAATAACCATGAACCTGAATGATATAATTGAAATTTCCAGAAAGAAATCAGAGGAAGCGCTTAAACAGATAAGGGATGATTTATCTATCCCGTTTTTTAAAAGCAAAGAACAGCCGGTCTGGGACGGAACCCCTAAAAGAATTGTCGTTATCGGCAGTGGAATCGGCGGAATGGCTTCGGGGGCTCTTTTTGCCCGGGCGGGTCATCAGGTTTCTGTCTTGGAAATGAATAAGGAACTCATCGGCGGCCATGGAAGATGCGTTACTTTTCAGGGGATGAGCTACTCAATGGGGCCGCAGTATGTCTGGGAATTCGGCGAGGGCAGGATCGGGGACCGTTTTTTGAAATACCTGGATATAAAAGACGCGAATCCTTTTCTTCCAATGAATTATGAAGGCTTTGAAAGGTTTTTCATCGGGCGAAGAAAGAGTGAAAGCAATTATTGCATAGCAGATTTCAAGGTGCCTCTGGGATTGGATAATTTTCGCCGGGATTTAAAAATCCTGTTTCCTGAAGAAGGTGATCGGCTGGATGCCCTGTTTGATGAGATGATCTCTATTTATAACGCGTATAAATCTTTTTTCAGGGAAAATTCTTCCACGGATGGCCGGTTTTTACTGGCAACAAAATTTCTTGCCACAAGCAAAATACCTCTGGCCCTGAAAGTGACATTGGGCCATTGTTTAACCATCACGGTTAAGGAATTTTTTGATCAATTCCAGATCAATAACCTGCTTAGGCGCATCCTGTACGGCCATGGCGGGATATTCGCGGAAAACGAATCCGAAATGTCCGCGATTGCCTATATTATCGGAACAGGAAATTATCATACCGGCGCATGGTATCCTGAAAAAGGTTTTTCTCACTTTTTCGATTCATTATCGTCTGTCATCCGTAAAAATGGCGGTTCGGTGGAAACAGGGAAAAAGGCTGTCCGGTCGGAGTTGAATGACAACCGTGTGGTTAAGGTCATCTGTGAAGACGGTTCTTCTTATGAGTGCGATTTTGTTTTCAGTGATATCTCTCCGAGGCTGACCTGCTCCATTTTGGGCAGGGAAACGGAATATTTTGATTATACTCCTTCGCACAGTATCCCGACATGCTGCATAGGAATTGAAGGGGGTTTGCAATCCATTGCGGATATGAAAGGGCGTAATTACTGGTGGCAGGACGGCAATGAGGTGGATTATCATAATCCTGATGTTACCGCTCCGCCGCGTATGTTTTTCATCGCGTCGCCCTCCGCGGACGGCTTCGGCAAGGCAGAGGGAAACCCAAACGATTCCCTGGTGGTCTTCTGCCCCGGCAATTATAATCAGGAAAAAATGATTTACGAAGCCGGAGCGGATGCAGTTAAAAATTTTAAAACGAAACTTGCCGCCGATATAATGGATATCCTTGAAGAGAATATTTTTCCGGGAATTAAATCCAGATTGCTCTTTATTGAAATACTGTCATCCGTTGATATTCAGCATGATACCGGCGGAGAATCGGGAAACGCCTACGGACGAAGAATGACGGTAAAAGAGATTCTTAGCGGGTCTATCGAGGAGAAGGATTGTCCTCATAATCTATACAATGTTTCCGCGACAAAAAACAGTCCGGGCATAGCCTATGGTATTCTTACAGCGGAATTACTATTGCATGAGTTAACCGGGATAGAAATTTAGCCTATCTGCCGGAGCAATCATGCTGATTGCTCCGCCGAATTCAAACTATCTTTTTTTCTCTGCACGGGTCTGTAGCAGCCAGACCACCAAACCAATAAGCAGGATAAGCCCCATAATAATAAACTCATACTTTTTAATATCATTGAGAAGAAGCTCAGCCGCATTTCCGAAAACGTAGCCCAAAGAGGTTAACGTTATAGCCCATGTAATCGCACCCAGGACATTCAACAGCAAAAACCTGAATGACGGGATATTGCTTAATCCAATGAGGAACGGGGTAATCGCGCGGAAGCCGTAAGCAAATCGGAATAGAATAATAACAAGATTTTGATGTTTTTGAATCAGCTTCAGGATACGATCCGATTTTGCCTTCCATGACGGGCGTGTATCAAGATACGCGAATCCCTTTTTTCTCCCCAGGTAAAAATAGAGTTGGTCGCTGGCAATTGATCCTGTAAATGCGGTCAGAACAACAAGAGAAAAAACAAGATATCCGCGATGCGCCAGAAAACCGGCCAGCACCAGGATTGCCTCGCCTCCGAAGAAAGTTCCCAGCAGAATGATAATATATCCAAAATGGATTATGTATGCTTCTATGCCCATGTATATTAAAGAGGATGGTTCTATTTAATTAAATTATTCTCCTAAATCGCCTTTTTGAAGAAGTCGCAGCATGCAGCATAATATTCCCCAGGGGTAGAAGATTGCAGCCCATATAAGCATTGGTATAAATATAAGTCCGGACCCCGCTCCCGCCCGATGCATTGAATATATAGCACAAACTGTATATAAAGGCGCCAAATGCCCTATAGAAATTAAAACAGATGCGAAATGAGGGGCAGCCTTCTCCCAGCTGGAAACGGTAAAGGCGCGGAATGACCAGGAAACAGCAATAACGGTTATGATGCTTGACAGAACTGCAGGATAGAATGACCTGGTAGCAATAATAAAGAGGAGAAATGAGGCAAATAGCAATCCGAAATGAAAAGAAACAAGTTCCAGTTTTGCAGTCATATTAATACCCTGTTAATTAACTGAATCCGTCAGCGCCGAACCGGTTTTTTAAAACTTATGTTTAAAGCCCTGCCCCGCCGCTTTTCTTCCTCACGTCTTTTTGGGAATCATGTCTTCCAGTTTTTTCATTACTTCCGGATTGGAAAGACGGCGGTGATCACCCTGCGCGTAACCTAACGCATTTTCATAATATCCAAGAGCGTTTATTCTGTTTTCCATGCCGCAGTTTTTGGTTTTGATTACTTTGCCGGGAATTCCCGCCACTATCGAGTTATCAGGGATAATCGTACCCTCTTTTAAAAAAGTATGTCCGGCGACAATGCAGTTGTCGCCGATAACGCAACCTTCCATAATCGTTGAATTGATGCCTATCAGGCAGTCGTTGCCTATTTTGCAGCCGTGAAGGGTGCAATGATGAGAGACGGTGGTGTGGTTGCCGACAAAGGTCCCGCTAAATAAACCGACGTGGATCATCACGAAATCCTGTATATTTGCTTTCTCCGATATCACAACATCGTTTATCTCCGCGCGTATTACAACATAGGGCCATAGGGAGGCCCCTTCTGATATTTTTACATCGCCATAGATCAGCACGGTCGGGTGAATAAAAGCAGGATTTGTCAGTTTTACTTTTTCGCCAAACATTTTATTCCCTCCATAATTTAATTTCCGGCAGCACCATGCCGGTATTTGGTAACAGGGCGTTGTCTCCTATTTCCTCCGAATTACTTAGGTTCGCTATTATCACCAATAATCCCTCCGACCTTTTGGCCGGTGCGTTCATTTTCCAACCACATCTTAACACTGTAGCCTTCCGAGCGAACCTTTACAATATATGTTTCACCCGGGTCTGCAACCAACCATAGGTGGCCCCACGCAAATTGAGAACCAATATCTTTTTTCGCAACTATATGGTGTTTTCCGGGAAGCACGTATACTTCATAAGCCCATCTGCCTCCGTCGAAAAGATATGTAAAAAGATCAACAGTCCTTTCATCATCGACACGCGCTATTCTAATATAACTATTTTTATCCGCATTATCACTTCCCCTGATAGTTGCTTGTTGATTTCCCGGCAGCTTAGCGCCGGAATACATTTTTACCATTGGGGTCGCACATCCCGAAATGATAATAGTTACCAAAGAGAGAATGGTTGCTATTCGTATGCTGATGAGATTGTTAAAGGGTGTCCGTGAGCAGTTCATGTGTTCCCTCCAAAGTCTTCTGAGTTATAAGAGATTAGATAAATATTCGGGTACCCTATTGGGGTTCATCATCGCTTCCTGTAATTCCTCCAACTTTTTTACCCGTTTTTTCATCTTCGATCCACATCGTTACCCGACGCCAGTCTGAAGATTCTTTCACTATATACCTTCCTCCCGGCTCAGCAATAAGCCATAAACTGCCGGAAGCATGAGAGAAAGGGTATTCAACTATAACGAATATTGTGTGTTTTCCGGGAAGGACAGAGACTTCTCTGGCTCTGATTGGAGATAGAGTTGTTATTTTGTTATCAACCTTGAAAATCCCTATGTGGTCCCCTGTTTCATTATCACTTCGAATTATTGCCTGTTTACCAGCTTCAAGGGCTTCACCCGGATACATTTGTACGTGTGTCGCACAACCGGTAAAAGCAAAACATGACCATAGAATGATAAAGACATACGTCCTTAAGTTCTTTATTGCGCTGCGAATAAAAGAATATAACATTTGTTCTCCTGTGCCGGTTTATATGAGTTGTTATTTATAGTGCAAATGACAGTGATTACTGCTTTTACCTAGCATAAAATTATAAATTTGGAAAATAAGAATTACATAGATGAAGAAACAATAATACGCTTGCAGAACCGGCTAAATGTTGAATAGTGATTACGTTTTAAATAATAAAATTCCGAGAAAAAATCATACGTCTTTTTTAAAAAATACCCTCTATTTTGTCCCCGAAATTCGCGCTTATTTTTGAATGGATTATTTTTAATAATAATTATATAGTTGTATATATCACTACAAAAAAATACTTAAGGCAAAATGAAAGGAGAGGTTCATGAAAAAAATATTTACGTTTGCGGCAGTTTTAATGATGATGGCTTTTGTTACGGCCATAAATGCAGAGGCAAGATCCGGCGGATTGCCTGATCTGACTATTGATAAAGCCATCAAAGACTGTTCTTGTCCGCCCTGCTGTTCGGAAGCAGCTCCTGTTAAGGAAATTAAGGAAAAGGCTACCATACGTCTTAAGGTTCTGTTTGATACCGACAAAGCGGTTGTCAAGGAAAGATATCATAAAGACATCCAGTCAATAGCCGTTTTTTTGAAACTTAATCCCGATTTAAACATAACCATTGAAGGCCATACCGATAATGTCGGGAATGATGAGTATAATCAGAAATTATCCGAGAGACGCGCCAACGCCATTCGTCAATATCTTATTGACAAGTTCGGTATTGACGGGTCCCGCCTGACCGCCGTTGGTTACGGTGAAAGCAAACCGATTGCCAGCAATGATACGGAGGCAGGCAGGCTGGCGAATCGCCGTGTTCAGGCCGTCTTTGACGTAACGATGGCAATAACAGATGCTATTGTAACAATAAACCCTAATAAAAAATAAGGTTCGATAAAAAAAGGGAACGGTTTGAAACCGTTCCCTGCATCCTCCCCCCTCGCTTCGCGACACCCCCTCCAAAGGAGGACATGCACCCTGCAAGCGGCGTTTATCGGCCTTTTTCCATATGCGCTTTAGCCGTTTTAACTGCGAGGTCTTTGTCTTTTGTAAACAGCCGCCATTGCGGTTGCGTGGTGTGTGGTCCCTTTTCTTTGTCGCGTCCCCGGCAATAATACCAGTGACCGAATTGCTCAACCGTGGAAAAAGGATGGCTGCGGGTGCAAAGAATTGTACAGGGACGTATCTCTTCAAAAAATATTGTTTCGTCCGGAGTCGCGTTATTTGCCAGGTCTTCCGGCAATTCGATTCGGGAAACATCAATGCCTTCGGCTTCCTTTTTATCCAGCCACTGTGAAATATTCATTTCTATTTTCTCCTTTGGAATTTCCGGGACAGTATAACACGCCTTTTTAAAAAATAACCGGTATTTTGTCCCAATTATTTTATCTGCCGGAGCTATCATGCTGATTGCTATAAATGTTCCGGTTCAATCTGCAAAATTGAACCGGCTTTAATAGTGATTAGAGATTTGGCTTCCCTGTCATTTCGAACCGCCGCAGGCGCGTGAGAAATCTTAAATATCCTCGCCTGAATAATCATGTCATTGATAAGACTTCTCACATTCATTCGAAGTACATGGTAGTTTCAGGAACTGTTTAAAACCCTTCCCTTGAAAAAAAAGCCGGAGGATTAATATAACCGTCCTCCGGCTTTTTTAAATATTGTGACGGGTCAGCTAAAAATTGTATCTGAATCCGACAAATACATTATGGGATGCAAATGAAGCCTTGATATCTCCGAGATCGACGTCCGAAGTGCCGAAGTACCGGTATTTCAAGTCTACGGTCATGTTTTTATTAATTGCATAGGCCAGACCGGCGGTACCCTGATACGCAAAGACCGTGTTATCCTCGCGGTTGTTGGTGCCGCTTTTTTCATCAAAATCCGCGCTTATAAAAGCCGCGCCGACTCCGCCGCCGATGAATGGCGTAAACGGGGTGCTGTTTACAAAATCGATGTATGCGTTTGCCAGACCCGAAACGGCATAGATATTGCCTTTGATTGAGCCGCCATAACAGATACCTCCTGCACAATTAACCCTATCCATGTCACTGCGCTGGTATCCCAGTTCTCCTTCTATCCTGAACATCCCGAAATTATATCCGCCTGCCGCGCCTACGGCAAATCCCGGCTTGTATTGAATCTTCGCGGAGAAGTCCGTACCTGTTATAGTGCTATCCGACTGTATAATTCCGCCCAGCTGAGTGCTGACATATGGACCCGGAGCAGGACCGGCGCTTAAGGAAACACCGGGAAGCATTAACAACATGGACAGACATACAACAACCGAAAATATCTTTTTCATTATAACCTCCTGAACAAATCACTTATGATTTGTAACTTATCGTTCTGTTTATGAATCTTGATAAAACATTGCTTCTGCTGTTACAAAATATAACAAATTTAATTTGCCTGTCAATAGAAATGATTAGGTTTTACGTGTTACGTTTTATGTTTTACGTAAACAAAAAGAATATTTATCCTTGCGCCATTATGCAAATCACAATATATTACAGGCGCTTCACATAATCTATTTTAAGGAGATTATCGCATGGCAGTATCGCGTCGGGCGGCAATGAAATTCATTTCACCTGCGCGCTGCAGGATTCCTGATTAAAATATCATTGCGATTTCGGGATTCTCCAACATCAGACAGGGATACTTATATGGATATAAGCTCCGCCGGGATTAAAGAATATTTGCGTTCGCGCGGGATCGGCCTTTCCGGCATCGCCGATGCTAAAAAGCTTGTTGCATCCTATCCGCCCAGACCAGCCACCGATTTAATGCCATCCGCGAAAAGCGTAATTGTCATGGCCGTGGCTCACAGCATGGGAGCGGTCTATGCGCCGCACGTCATGCTCTGGACCCGCAACAAAATGCAGACATCGCGGCTTCTCGACCGGGTTGCCGAAGAAGTCGGAAGGAAGCTGGAAGCCGGGGGATTTCTGACTCTGCCGGTTTCAGCGGACAAGCCCGTGGAAATTTTCAAGCTCGATCCGAAGACAGGAAAAAAATTCCGGCAGACGCGCGTGCTGGGACATCTTTCCCTTAAACACGCGGCGGTCAGTTGCGGCATGGGACAGATCGGAAGGTCCAACCTTCTGCTGACGCCTGAATTCGGACCTCATCAGAGGCTTTGCGCGATCATAACTGAAGCGCCGCTTGAACCTGATACCCCCAGAGAGCTGGACCTGTGCGATAACTGCGGACGATGCGAAGACGCCTGCCCTTCGGGAGCGCTCAAAAACGGCGGTTACTCGGTGGACCCGTGTTTTGTTTACTGGGCCTACGGTTTTAAAAAGCTGCCGCCGAAAAATATTCTGGAGTGGCCCGCCTATCTGAAGATGCTGCTGAGGCATAACCGGCGGCGGGATACATTGGTTGAATTCAGCCAGACTTCCATCACCGATGTGGATCAATGTATCGAATGCATGCGGACCTGCCCGGTAGGCGAACACTGGAATAAAATCCGTCCCGATAAAATGCCCCCGCAGAAATCCGCCGGAACGTAAAATAATCAGGCCATATAATGTCCGGAAAGGGAAATTTGCGTCTATGATTTCCTTTTCGATTTCAGAAGATCCCTGCTCAAATCCTTTCCGACTATTGTGCTTTTAAGCTCAAGTCCTGAAAGAGCCGCCGCTGTAACACCCAGATCCGCTATGCGGATTTGCCTTTCATGAATGCCTGTCTTTCCGCCCGGCGTTGATATGGCGGCAACAATGGGCATTGTATCCACCGATCCGTGACCGCCGTTGAACACGCGCCACGCGGGCATCCATTTGGGAGCCTTGATGCCGACATTGGGAATTTGTCCGTTATAAACGGGTATCTGCCAGCCGTTCTTTGCCAATATGATGAGATCGGGCCAGATGACGGTTTTTTCCCTGTCTGTTTCCACATAATATTTATGATACAGCTCTCCGGGAAGACACACTTCCTTCAAGCCGTTTTTCATATCGTTTCTGTCCAGCACAAACCACGGACATTCCTCACGGCCTGTCTGGGGATTCAATGCCCGATGCGCCAGCAGCACATCCCTGGCTTTGCCTGCATTTTCCTTGTTTTCCCGCCAGTACAAAACTCCGTAACCGCTCACGCTGAAGGAATACATTTCCTTCTTTTCAGATATGCCGCTCTTCGCGATTATTCCCGCCTTCTCCAGCAGGCCGATACAATCCGTTGACGAAAAATCATCGGTATAAAGATGATTCACCGCCGAGTGATCGCTAAGCAGTATAACGTTCGCGTTATCCAGCATCCCCTGTTCCCTTAAACCGGAAACAAGACGTCCGAACTGAATATCCACATCCCGGATGACATTTAAAATCACCTCTTTATAAAGCAGCCTGTTGCGCGAGCTGACCAGCTGAAGTCCGGGCTTGTTTTCACATCCGGGAGCGGGAATATAAGGCGGATCGGCATTGAGGAATTCCAGGGGGTCCCACGCGCATCCGATGGCATGCCCACCGTCATCGCACTGGGCAAGGAGAATATAGGCCATATCGGGATTTTCACGCCTGAATATTTCCAGCGCTGAATCGACGATCCAGCTGTCATGCGGAAAATGCTCCGGAAAGTTTTCCATCTGCGTTGTGAGAAAGGAACCCTGTCCCGTATAAAGACGCGTCATCAGGTCGCTCGCACCCATTGACTTCCCGAAAAAACCTAAATGCCCCGACGCCGGATCGCATGCGGTTTCCGGCACCGCGTCCGGATGCGCGAAACTTTCTTTTTGCGGAGCGTTTATATAATCGGGATATTTGGAACCGGTTAACAGGATATCGATGCCGGAGACAGCGCTGCCGCCGTGCGAAAACATTTCACCCACCCATTCCTTGCCTGTAATCAGCGCGGTTTTTGATTCCGGCCGCCCGCGCTTCCAGGCGCGAAAAAGAGTATCCACGGGACGGCCTTTATCGTCCCGCGCGAAGGACATGCTTGTACGGGCAATTACGGGATCTCCGTTTTCATCCCAGCCCGTAGGCTGGGCCCATACGCTGATTATCCCTGTCTGCCCGGATGATGTTCCCGCCAGCGCGTTCAGATGATTCATGTCGGTCGCGGAAGGCAGATAGCATTTGGCATTTTTGTACCATAACGACTTTTTAAGAAAAGCGTTGATGTTGGGCATCAGCCAGTCGCCCTCGCCGCCTCCGGGCAGTCCCGCGGCATTCAGTTCAAGGTATTTAGGATGAAGGCCGTCAATGGCGATAAAGATGAGCTTCCTGTCTTTTTCGAGCATGGAGGCCATGGCGCCTCCGAGAGGAAAGAGGCCCATATTCATTACCGCCGCGCCGCCCAGAATCGTGACGCCTTTTTTTAGAAATGATCTGCGTCCTATCTGCCCTTTCAGGAAAATGTCATCTATTTTTTTATCTTTTCTCATAAAGCTCACTTACGAATTGAAGCTCTCCGCGGCAAGCCACGGAGAATCTTCGATTCTTAAGGAAAATTATGATTCTGTATTCGCTCGCTTACCCCGCAGCAAGCTACGGGGAATGCGCTCGCTACCGAATTCAATTATTTGCACGTCGCAAAACATTTACCGTTGACGTATACGCAGGTTTGTCCCGGCTCGCATTTTTTTGCGCAGCGGCTTTCACACTTCTTGCCTTCTGCCTTAAGTTCAATGCGTTTCCCCTCCGCGGCACATATAGCCTTATCGCAGACATACCCCGCAGTGCAGACTCTCCCGCAGGCCCCGCAATTATTGGCATCTGCTGATAAATTCGCGCAACTGCCGGAGCAATTGACCGCGCCTGCCGGACATGTGCATACTCCCCTGCTGCAAACCGCACCCGCGGCACAGACTCTTTTGCAGGCCCCGCAGTTATTGGCATCCGTTGACCAGTTCACGCAACTGCCGGAGCAATTCGTCGCGCCTGCCGGACACATGCATACCCCTTTATTGCAGACAGACCCCGCGGCACAGACTCTCCCGCAAGCCCCGCAATTCCTGACATCTGTATGCATATTCACGCAACTGTTGGAGCAATTATTATTACCTGCCGGACATTTGCATACCCCCTGCTCGCAAACATACCCTGAGGTGCAGACTCTTCCGCACGCCCCGCAATTCCCGGCATCTGTATACATATTCACGCAACCGCCGGAGCAATTGCTTTGGCCTGTCGGGCATGATTCCTGAGACTGAGCGATGAAAGGACAAAGAAGGAGACCTAAAAAAATACAGGCGAATATTAATGTATACTTCCCGGGAATATGGATAGTTTTATTAAACATATTTCATTCCCTCCCTGATTTTTTATTTATTCTGACAGAACCGCCCCCTGCTGTCAATATGGATATAGTGAATCGTCTTTAACCCGGAACATAGAATGTTCAACTTTTTTTCTGTCGCAGCCTGCATGTTCCCCTGTAGCAATCGGTTGGGGGTTCGCCGCGCCTCTGTAGAGAATTCGGCGGCAGTTCGGACCACGCGACGGCGCTTTCGGAAGTAATCACATGGAAAAGCCCGTTGTTCATCATCGCCGCGATATTGAAAAAATCGGCCTGATAGGGAGCGCGGCAGGGTTTAAACTGCGTTTCTTTCCCGGTAAGCAGGGCGATACGCGTCAGGCCCGTTTCGGCGAGACTCACACCCGAAGGAACGGGATGATCGAACCATGAAGCGAACACCGGCTGAAAATCAGCCGCCCTTGACTCCACCCATGTATCAAAGTCCCGGAAAGACTCAACATACGAGGCCATTGCCGTCATCAGCTCATGCCATGACGCGTCATTTTCATACACCATGGTGATTGCGGTGAGCAGCGCCGCGGCATCGGACAGGAAACTCTGATTTTGCGTTTCTCCTTTATATAAGGAGTGCTTCAGGATTCTGCCGTCCCAGAACAGATCAATCAAACGCCTGATTATCCGCGCGGCTTTTTCTTCCAGTTCCGGCCTGTCCAGATTTCGTCCCGCCTGAATCAGGGCAATGGCGGCCAATGCATTTATTCCGCAAATAATTTTATCGTCCCGCTCCGGCTGTACCCGCTTTTTGCGCAGGGCGAGGAGTTTCTCCTCGATATCCCTGAGAGGAATATCGTTTTTTCTGATCAGGTGGATAAGGCCTTCAAAGTTGCCCTGTTCTTCAATATAGTAGGCTTCGCAAAACTGTTTGAATTCATCAGGGGCAAGGGAATCTTTAAGTTCGGCATAACTCCAGAGATAAGTCGCTCCCTCGACATGTTGCGTATCCGCGTCATGCGCGGAAATGAATAATCCGTTATCCGCGAAACAGTCATCGAGACAGCGGATAATATTTTCCGCCATTTTTTTATATTCGTTTTCTCCGATAACCCTGTAAGCCAGGGAATAACACCACAGCGCCATTGCCTGATCATAGAGCATTTTTTCAAAATGCGGAATTGTCCACTGGCGATCCACGCAATAGCGGAAAATACCGCCCTGCAGGTGATCGTTGAGCCCCCGTAAACGCATGCTATCAAGAGTTTTACGGCAAAGGGCCTGAACATCAGGGTTGTTTTCCACGCAAAGAAAATACAGCAGATATAACAGCGTGGAGTGCGGAGGAAATTTCTGTCCCGGTCCGAAACCGCCGTAATAAGAATCAAAATAAGATAACAGATTTTTAACTAAAGATTCCTCCGCCGTAACCGGCGGTTGCATTTCCGTGGTGATGAACGGCGCAATATCATCAGTGTTTTTTTCATAATATTCATGAACTTTTTGGGCTATGGTTAAAAATGAGGATTGCGAACCCTTTGATTGCGCAGGCGCGTATGTAAGCGCGTATATGGGACGAAGATCGGCGGTTAGAAACACATTGAGAGGCCAGCCGCCGTTTCCGCTCTGCGCGGTAATATATTGCATCAGAAACTGATCTATGTCCGGCCTTTGTTCCCTGTCCACCTTGATGCAGATAAAATGGCTGTTCAGATACCCGGCGGTTTCCATATCCGAAAAAGCCTCAGCCGCCATTACGTGGCACCAGTGGCAGGTGGAATAGCCGACGGAAACAAAAAGCGGTTTCTTGCCGTCGACTGCGTACCTGATTATTTCCGAACTCCAATCCTGCCACCAGACAGGATTGGATTTGTGCTGCAGAAGATAAGGCGATAATGATTTATCAAGATTGTTACGTTTGTAATCAGACATTGCCTTCTCACCTTCCCCTCAATATTTCTACCACATTTTAAATCAGCGTTCAGCTGTTATTTGTTTATTGCGGATTAGTAGAGGATTTAAGGGGGAATAGTGAATGGTAATCAAGTTTCAGGTGTTACGTGTTACGTGTTGAGGTTTAACTTAAAACCTAAAACTTAAAACCTAAAACTTTTTTTCATTGCGAGACGCGCCTCGCGCGGCGTGGCAATCCCGTGTTTGTAAAATTTTATAATTCCTCCGAGTCCATGCATGATTCATCAGTCTCCATCAGCGATCCGAAGATTTCTTTGTTTTCATTGCTCCAGGTGAGGAATTTCTCGCTATCGTACCGCTGCGGATAGTTATCATAGTGTTTGCGAACCTTGCCGAGGGCTATCCCCGAATCCGCGATCTTTGAAAAAAACCGCGGATGGCGTAAAAGACCGATAAGGCGTGACGGTATGCTTGCAACGGAGGGCATCGGCATTTGAATCAGCAATCCTTTCAGCATGTCTTCTTTTCTCATGAGTCCCGATTCCAACATGTCGGCGATATCATTTGCCGTTAATTTTTCGGTGGTAAGCCGGACCGTATCGTAGACGGCGAGTATCCTGCCGCGCGTTCGCTGATATTCAGCGGCATAAGGCCATAGCGCCGATTCCGAGTTGTCGCCGTTCTTCAGCGCCTGCAAGGCCGCCCTCGCGGCCAGACTTGCGGCATAAAGGGATGAAGCCACTCCGCTGCCGTGTATGGGAACCACCTGGCAGGCCGCCTCGCCGACAGCCATGAATCCGTTCGCCACAAGTTTATCAAGGGAATGATGGATGCGGATCAAACCGGCTCCTCCCGTGATCTCGCCTCTGAAATAACCCTGTTCCTCGCGGAAACGCTCTATCGCGCGGCTGACCGGCATGGTCGTTTCATAGTTCTTTTTTAATCCGACAAGAATGTATGCTCTCTGGTCTTTCAGGGAAAGATTGGAAAAAACAGTCGAATAAGAACCATATCCGCCCAGCCCGACCCGGGTCTCCTCATCGCCGTGCAGGCCCCGGCTGACAGCCGCCCGGGCCGCATCCGGGTCGATATCGTGCAGGTGGTTTGCCGCGCTGACGACATGAAGTTCGTCTTCAGGAAAAACAATGCCATACTCCGCGGGAAGCCTTCTGGTTAAAGAGGCATTGAATCCGGTGGCATCTATGACGATTCTGCTCCGAATCTCCTGCAAGCCTTTCGATGACTCGAAACGCACGCCTTCAACTCTTCCCGCTTTGCACAGCGGAGCGATAGCCCAGTATCCTCCATGGAACTTTGCTCCCGCCCTGATGGCCTCTCCCTGGAGTTTTTGCACAAACCGGTCGAGATAGAGCGCAACCGGAAGATCACCATCTTTCGTGTCGATACGGTAAGCCTCGCGTGATCGTGACGAGAATACCCTGATCCTTTCCGGATGATAGGGAATGAGATCTTTATGCGGCGGATCAATTCCAACCCGTTCAAAGATTTGCCGCTCCGCCTCTATGATGATAGGCTTGCCGAGCCTGTCTTCCGGCGACGCGTCAAACAGGCCGACAGAGACGCCGCCGCGAGCCAGATCACGCGCGGCCAGACAGCCTCCCGGACCCGCTCCCGCAATAATGACGTCATAATCCACTGTGCCGGACATTGCTTCCCTCCTTGTTTTTCCTTCTTCCGAAATAACGGCGGCTCTTGACACATCCCGATTCACGCAGGCGTTCAATCCCGCACGGAGCCGATGGCGATAGTAGCATTCTTAACGATCTGTTTCAAGTATGTAATGTTAAAAATAGTTTTAAGTGTTACATGTTACGTTCCATGTTTCAGTGTAGTGTTTCAATGCAACCTTGTCATATCGACCAACGGGAGATATCTTGTTTATTCTTATGATAATTAAGATTTCTCATCCCGACACATCGGGATTCGGAATGACAGCCAGTCCGCACATACAGACCAGTTTTCTACTTAACACTTAAAACGTAAAACTTAAAACTTGATTACTATCCACTATCCACCCTTCGACCCTTCGACAGGCTCAGGGACCGGATAAGGCTCAGGGACCAGATAAAATAGACAGGTGGCTGAGCTTGTCGAAGCCCAGGGTACGCGCTGTACCTTGAACGTAGAACAATCTTTTCCATCCACTATCCACACTTTTACCCGCATATTCCCTTGCGTTTTGCCGTTTCCAGCGCTTTGCATTTTCCCAATTCGCAGGCTTTTTGCAAATCACGGCAGCCGGGTTCGTTTTTGTTCTGCTTTAAAAAAGTAATTCCCCGGTTGATGTAAACGTAGGCATAATCCAGTTTCAAGCCGATAGCGCGGTTGTAGTCTTCAATTGCCTGATCGTATTGGCCGAATATATTGTAAACATTCCCCCGGTTAAAATAGCTGTATGAATAATCCGGTTTCAGCCGTATCGACTGATTAAAGTCTTCAAGCGCTTTTTGATACTGGCCAAGTTCACTATAAGCAACGCCCCGTCCGCCAAACGCTATAAAATTATTGTCCGTTACCTTTAACGCGTGATCGTAGAGCGCAAAACTGTTTTTCCAGTAAGCGCATTGCTGCCATGTCAAAACCGCCGCAATGCCCAGAAATGCTATTGCCGCAGGGAACAATATTCTTCTTCCCGCTTCTTTTGTCCTGATCAAAGACGGTATTCCCCAGGCCAGCATTACGGAAATGCCGATAGAGGGCAGATACGCGTAGCGGTCGTGAATCAGATGAACGCCGATACGGGTAATTCCGAGAAGCGGCAGTATGGTTACCGCATACCAGAACCATCCGGTAAAGAGATACGGGAATCTTTTTACATTTATAATAACGGCAACACTCACCGCGATAATCAGAACAACCGCCCCCAGCACATGCCACACAGGAAGCTGTTCCGGGAAGGGATAAAAAATAACCAGATCATGCGGCCAGAATATTTTCTGTAGATAAGTGACAAATGAAATGGATGCGTCGGCCAGCCGGGAAAACGTGGAAGTGTATATGTTTCTGCGTGAGGTGACTGACTCCGCAAAAAAAGTAACAACGGTAAGAAAAGCCGATAAAACCAGTAAAGGCGCTTTTTCCCGTAATTGCAATAATGCCATGCCTGCATTATTTGACCCGAATCGTTTCAGCGGCCAGTAATCCAGCAGAATCATAACCAGCGGCAGAGTGACAGCTATGGGCTTGCTCATAAGCGCCAGGATAAAGGAAAGCGCAACCGGCAGGTATCTTTTTACCGCCGGTTTTTCGGTGTAATAAACATAGAGGCATAATGTCAGCATCGAGAAAAATACGCTTAAGACATCTTTTCGTTCGGCGATCCAGGCGACCGATTCCGCCCTTAACGGATGAAGCGCGAACATTGCCGCGACAAAGGCGCTCTTCCATACTGCCCCGGTCATGCGGTTGAAGAGCAGGAAGAGCAGCAGAGCGCTCAACATATGCAGGATAACATTGGTTGCGTGAAAGCCCGCGGGATTCAAACCGTAAAGCGTGTAATCCAGCATCAGGGAAAGCCATGTCAGGGGATGCCATAATTCGGCATGGTAGATATCGGTAAACGCCCAGCGTATTGATCCGGCGGAGAGTCCAGATTGAACATAACTGTTGTCGGTTACATAAAGGTCGTCATCAAAATTTATAAAGTCGCACCGGCTTGACTGCGCAAAAACAATCAATACGGCGGCAGTTAAGACAATGTAAATGATAAGTGTCTTTTTACTCGGATCAATGTTTATTTTATTAAACATGGTTAGTTATTTTCCTGCCGGCATTCGGACAAATCCGGCAAGAAGGCATTAGCTTGCAGTCTGCTGTTTCCCGCGCTTCTACTTTTCGGGAATTAGCTTGCAGTTTGCTATTTCCTTCTCTCCTGCTTCCGGGGAGACCAGTTCCAGAGACGGTGGTAATGATAATCCCCTGGGAATGCTTACTTTGAGGTAATATGACTGACCGGCATTTGCATCAATAACCCTGGAAGATGCTCCCATGTATCTGGCTGTAAATTCTATCGCTCCCGGATTGGTTACATATGCGTAATATGTGCCTTTTTTCATTGCCGTTACATCTTTATCATTTGCCAGTATGGCGATAGGGAATAATAAAGATCTTGAGCCGCCGGTGTGATAAATATAGATTACTGCTTTGTCAGCCGGCAGGTTCTCGACCTTTTTGAAAAACGGGTTATGCGCCGCGCAACCGGATAAAACAAATACCACTCCTGCCATAATCACAGGCAGCAATAGACGTCCAAGTCTGTTCATGATTTTCCCCCTTACAGTTTTTGTGGAAACATTTTTTCTTGATAAGGAATTGCTTTTACTGAAAACGAACAATAGGAAAATTGTTCCGGTATGTCAAGAAAATCTTGCTGCGTTAGAAGTGATTGGAAAAGATTGTTCTACGTTTTACGTTCTGCATTGAACATTGAACGTAATACATGTAACACCGCAAGAATAATCAGGAATGTTTCAGGATAATTCCTTCCACGATGTTAGTTACTTTTTCACAGGCGTCTATCGCTTCTTCGAGGTGTTCAATAATATCTTTTCGTTTTACAAGCGTAACTGCGTCTTTCTCATTTTCAAAAAGATTGGCTATAGTGGTTCTCAGAACAATATCGCCGGCGTTTTCCAGCGAGTGAATTTCCACGCAGCCGGACAGAATCTCACTGGTGTTTTTCATGTCACGCAGGGATTTGATGATGCTTTTCCCTTTCACTGTAGTATCTCTCAGTATTACAGCCTGTTTTATGATATCATCGGATATTGCCTTGACTTTATAAAGATTAATAATGACGGCAGTCGATTCTATGACATCCATAATACTGTCCATGCAGTTAACAAGCGCGTAGATATCTTCACGGTCCAGCGGCATAAGGAAAGTCGTATGCATTCTTGAATATGTTTTATGGGTGATTCCGTCAGCTTCGTGTTCAATTTCCTTGAGCCGGGCAACCTTCGCATCCGAATAATCGCCGGATTGCACCATTTCCAAAAACAGCTTACTGCCTTCTTCAATTTTTCCGGCCAACTCATCAAAATAATCAAAAAAGATTTCTTCTTTTGGAAATAAGCGCATTAAATACACCTCCCTTTAGAAACGACAACTGGACTAAAGGATTCACCCTTTATTTTTGTTTACCTGTTTAAAAATGTTTTTACCACATATTAAGTCAGGATTCAGCCATTATTATTACGGATGGAAAAGATTGTTCAAGGTTCAAGGTTCAAGGTTCAACGTTAGGGAAAATAAGTTTTACGTTTTAAGATTTAAGGGAGAAGGATTTAAGTTTCAAGACTCAATCACTTAACTACTTAATTACTTAAATCTTAAATCTTCTTCACCATTCACCATTCTCCATTCTCTATTCTCTATTCTCTATTCTCTATATCCCCTGCATTCCTGAAGTGTTTACCGGCCTCCTGAACCCGTCCTTCCTTAATCAGAATGTTGCCCAGATTGCGGTGTGTATCGGCAATGACGCTGTTCATCTCCCGGTCTTCCCCGCAAAGCGCGGACTTTTTATTTTGCGGCAGTTCGTTACAAAAGTTGCGGCGCGCAGAGGCAATGACCCCGCTTAATTCCAGGATATTCTGATAATTTGCGGCCGCTTCGGCAACCTGCCCCTCGCGCAGGAATTCGTCGCCCTGTTTTTTCCAGTTGAACGCGTAATCCCGCACATCGGCCAGGGCCTTTTCATAATGCATGATCGCCTCGTCAATCCGCCCGCTCCGAAGCAGGCTGATGCCGAGGTTGTAACGCGCCGTTATGGAAGCGGGCCGCAGTTCCACAATTTTTTTCTGGAAGGTGATTGCTTCATCAATATTTCCCTTCCGCACCATTATTTCGCTGAGGTTGTTGAGGGCAAGCCATGATTTGGGGTTTTTGGCAATGGTGTCGCGCCACAGAGTTTCGCTGTCGGCATAGACTCCTGCCTGCCGCCAGGTCATAAGCCCCAGTGTCATCAGTAGCAGGCCGCATATCAAAGGCACAAGTATCAGTTTCCATTTCCTTGTCCGGTCAAACGCCCCGGCAATGCCCGCAGCCGCCAGAGCAATCGGTCCGATGCTGGCCGCATACTGGTAATGATCGGCTACAAAGGTATAAAGGAAGGTGTAAAGCATTATGAAGCCCAGCAGCGGGCTTAAAGTGACCGCGTAAAAAAGCGCCGCCGCACTGATGCCGCGTCCGGTAAACCGCCGCGCCGTAAAGACAACAATAAAAAAGACAATTGCCGCCGCAGGCCAGACATACGCCAGCGGGTCTGCCGGATTAATTTCCCATCGCGGATAACTGAAAGTCAGGTTCACCGGCCAGATAAGTTTACCGGCATAAAACCAGATGGCGCGGCCGGCGATCAGCACGCGATCCGTCAGCCCGAGCGAAAAAAGTTGCCCTTCCGTGCCTTTGTATAGCTCAACCCACATCGTTACCAGCCCCATCCCGACGCCCAGCGCGGCAAACGGGGCAACCTGTGCCAGACGCCGCAGTCCGATGGGTTTTTCCTTAAGCCATAAAACCAGCAGCATCGCCGCAGGCAGCGTGCAGGCGGTGGTTTTGGCAAACAGCGCCAGCGCGAACAGCAAAAGCGCCAGCACATAATACCTGCGCGGACCGGACCTGTCCCCCGCAAACTCAATCCACGCAAACATCGCCAGCAGACTGAAAAACAGCGAAAGAACATTCTTGAGTTCCGTAATCCACGCCACCGATTCGACATGAACCGGATGCAGGGCAAAGATGGCCGCCGCAAGCCACGCGCCGGGCAGTTTCAATCTCCGCAAAAGCAGCCACAGCAGCAGCGCGTTGAGAGCGTGCAGCAGGATGTTGACCCAATGATAACCGGACGGATTCAAACCCCAGAGACTGTATTCTATGCGAAGGACCGTGTAGGTCAGCGGGAAATATTGCGAACGCACATTGTCAAAGGAAAACCAGATGCGCTTCAGGCCGTCCGGCGCGGTGAGCAGGCGGTTTTCAGTCACGTAAGCGTCGTCGTCCCAGACAAAACCCGCGTTCCATGCAGGCCTGTAGGCGATAACCGTTGCCGCGACAAGCAGCAGCCCCAAAAGACAGAGCAGATATTTTGGAATATTACGGTCATTTTTCTGAAGGATGGAATCCTGCACTTTTTCTTCCATGGCTGAATCGTTTCGAGGGGCGGTTCAGACGTTTAATCTGAAATAATGTTTCCGGCGCTGTCAAAGATTGAATTTAATAAACAAATCCGTTCCAACTGTCAATATAAATAGTGGATGGAAAAAAATTGTTCTACGTTCAAGGTCAGAAATAGTGGATAGTGAATAGTCATCAAGTTTTAAGTTTTAAGTGAAAAAAATGGACTAAAGTCAGGGACTACGAAAGAAATATATTATTTCCTCCCCCGTCGCTTACGCGCCACCCCCTCCAAAGGGGGACAAAAAGCGTGTTACAAACCGGTAACATAGTTTACAAAACAGAACGGGTACATCGTTTACACTATACGATAAGAAGTACCGCATGTCCCCCTTTGGAGGGGGTGGCGCGCAGCGACGGGGGAGGAAATAATGAAGAGACTGAAACATTTCTGTTCAATCCGCAGGATTGAACCAGTCTTAGAACGGTATAATTAATTATTGGACATCCAAATATGAAATTGTGTAGGATATCAAAAAAATTCGGGGGGGAGTGCGTTGTATGGCTAATGAAGAATCTGTACGTAATCAAACAAAAAAGGATAAAGACAATCTGTTTTACGCGGCTCTGATGCATCTGGGGGAATTTGAAAAGCTCGACCGGGAAAAAACCGTGTTCATACTTCCTGTCGCGGCGCTGGAGGTTCACGGGCGTCACCTTGTCAACTGCGCCGATATGCTTGGCGCCGAAGTCATGGCTGAATATTCGGGAAATCTTTTCGCGGATAAACATAAGGACTGGAAAGTGGTTATGCTGCCGCTTCTTAATTTAGGCTCAGATGAACTGCCGCTGCCCGGCAGCATTAACTTTTCACGATCCACGGTATATAATGCTCTCGTCGATTACGGACGAGCTCTTTACGGCTGGGGATTCCGGAATCTGGTATTGACAACGGCTCACGGCGGACTGGCGCATAACCTCGCACTTGATGACGCCTGCCGCACATGCAACAGAAAGTACAATATGCAAATGATCTCCCCGGCAATTCTGGTCTTTCAGGACTATATATTCGGGAACAAGTTTCCCCAGATGGAAAAGGAACTGGGGAGGCCTCTTTCAGAGAACGAAAAAACCGGCCTTGTCGATCTGGAACATGCCGCCGGATGGGAGACATCCGTCATGCTCGCCAAACACCCGGAATGGGTAACGCCCGATTACAAAAATCTGGAACCGACAAATGTGCAGTTATCCCCGTTCTTCAAAAAGCTGGGACAATTTTTCGATGGAATAATCAGAAAGATACCCCTTGTCGGCGGGATGCTCAAGAACGGCGGCGTTTCATTTGACGAGTCGTTAAGACTTCTTAAAGTACAGCACATGATATATAAAACTCAAAAAGAGAAAGAGTTCAGCTACAGCGGAGACCCGAGCATAGCCAGCGCCGAGATCGGCAACGCGTGGGAAGCGGCTTTATCGAAGGATTTGTTTTCCCTGTATGAAGACGTTTTCATAACCGGCAGTAAAAAACCGAACGAAGTGCTTTCGCGTCATTCAGCGCTTTTTATATTAAGGCATTCGTTCATCGTATCGCTCAAATGGGCGGCTGTCGCCGCGGCAACAATCGCGCTGATATATATACATGTCTAAAAAGTTTTAAGTTTTAAGATTTAAGTTTTAAGTGAAAAAAATTGACTAAAGTCAAGGACTACGAAAGAAATATATTGATTCCTCCCCCGCCTGCGGAGGACAGGAAAAAAACAGCTGTC